>Ga0209992_10001165_pt1 | contig 29472 bp, 21 predicted proteins | sample 2SBtaG_2_FD_182564 | JGI IMG/M metagenome (GOLD analysis project Ga0209992, IMG submission 182564) | Deep subsurface microbial communities from Kolumbo volcano to uncover new lineages of life (NeLLi) - 2SBTROV12_ACTIVE470 metaG (SPAdes)... | ecosystem: Environmental > Aquatic > Marine >... | reverse complement strand
AGATGGCACACTCGATTACACCCACACAGGATCTGTGTCTAGCATTGATAGTTTTACCTACCGTGTGCAAGACAATGAAGGCGCCTTCTCAAATACCGCCACGGTATCTCTCACAATCGATGCACCGAATGTTGCGCCCGTTGCCGTGTCCGACACTGTGACGGTTTCAATTATGGGCAATGTAAATATTAATGTGCTGGCAAATGACAGTGATCAAGACGGCACAATTGAATCAGTTGAGATTATTTCTTCTCCCAACTTTGGCAATATCACAATAAATTCAGATAACTCAATCAATTATACCCATATGGGTGAAAGTGCAGGTTCTGATAGTTTCACATATCGTATTCAAGATAATGACGGTGCGTTTTCTGATTTTGCGACAGTATCTATTACCATTGAACAGCCCAATATTCAGCCAACTGCAATTACAGACAGGGTATTGATTACTATCGGTCAAAGCATAGATATTAATGTGCTAGTCAATGACAGTGATACCGATGGTACAATTGAGTTGGTTGAAATTATCTCACTACCGAGTCATGGTAATGCCACACTAAATACAAACAACACCATCAACTACAGTCATACTGGTGCCGGTGTAGGGGCAGATAGCTTCACTTACAGAATACAAGATAATGATGGTGCATATTCAGATCCTGCGATTATAGAAGTCACCATAGAGCAGCCCAATAGTCCTCCTGTAGCAATGTCAGATACAGCTTTATTATTCATTATGGGTAATGTAAATATTAGTGTACTCGACAATGATACAGATCAAGATGGCACTATTACTCTTGTAGAAATTCTCAAATCACCTAATCATGGCAATGTAACAGTAAATACTGATAATTCCATTAGCTATACCCATATGGGTGAAAGTGCTGGCTCAGATAGCTTTACTTACCGCGTACAAGATAATGATGGTGCATTTTCTGACCCTGCAACAGTTGAGATCACCATAGAGCAGCCAAATAGTGCCCCTATAGCATTGTCAGACACAGCCTCATTGTTCATCATGGGTAACATAAATATCAATGTGCTGGACAATGACACCGATTTAGATGGCACAATTATTTCTGTGGAAGTTATTTCCCTTCCGAATTTTGGCAATGTTACTGTTAATACCGATAACTCAATTAACTATACCCATACTGGAGAGAGTTCAGGTTCGGATAGCTTTACATACCGCATTCAGGACAACGAAGGTGCATTTTCTGATCCCGCTACTGTTGATATTACCATTGAACAAGCGCCTATCACTGCAGAAGCCAAAGCAGCTGTTTGGATATCACTCAAGTGGAAATAGTGAGAATCAAATATGCCGTTATAAGCGATGCAATTAAACCGAATCGGCAACTTCTTCAACCATAAAATACTTAAGAAGCAACCTGTTTTTGGGTATATTAATCTTCAACTTCAATCTCATGATAGGCAAATGCATACAGTAATTCATAACTAAGTGGTCTTTTGCGTTTGTTTTTTAATTCAGTTACGGTCTGTAGCTGCGCTTTTTCATCATACTTGATTAACCCATTGCCCAATCATTGAAATTACGCTTATCTAGTGGGTTGTTGATTAAAGCTTCAACATTGTTGTGGCGAGAGTCAGATTTTTATTTGCTCGAATAAAGCGAGCACTTTGGTTTCGTCACCTTCAAGTACTTGCATAAAATGAGAACCATCATAAAGCAGCATCCCAGTGATTTGTTCCACTTCATTCCGACACTCACATTCATGCCTTAATATTTATAAATCGGCCCATGCAAATGCTTAGAGGCTTTACTTGTATATAAAAATTCAATCAGCAATTAGCCGCGCACAAGTATGTTAAAACTATTGACCTTGGTCAGCAAAAAAACGTAGGATGCTCATCTGCATAATTTAGTACAACACCAATCCAAAACACTTTTGATATAGTCTGGTTACAACCATTAAAATAAATCTCAGTTTTAGTGCCAAAGTAAGATAAAATCTCAAGTTAGGAGACAAAATTAAAAAGTGACATTTTTTAATTCACTGGGAAAAGATAAGATAGTCTGCCTGAGATTCTCAAGCTAAATGGCACTAACCATATAATTCATTTTTTGTCCATTGAGTTAAGTAAAATTAACCAACTAGCGTTAATCCTTGCAGCTTGAAACCTCTGTCAGCATAATACCAACAACATAAATCATTTAGCAGCATTTAGGTTCACTTAATCTGAAAATTGAATCTATTTGTAATGCAAGTTATCTAAAAGCTAACTTAATATAACAACAAGAGAATTTTATGAACTGGTTGAACACCCTTCCCACCTCGAGAAGAGCATGGGGCCTGTTGGCACTGACTGCATTTTTACTAGAAGTCACCGCTTTATACTTTCAATACGCAATGGGCTTAGAGCCTTGTATCATGTGTATTTATCAAAGAACGGCTGTATTGGGTGTATTTATAGCTGGCCTTATTGGTTTTATTTCTCCAAGTAACAAGGTTTTTCGTGGCATTGGCGCTGCAACATGGGGCGTAAGTAGTATTTGGGGTTATATGTTGGCAAAAGAGCATTTAAATATGCAAACCACAACTGATCCATTTGCGTTTACTTGCGATATTGTTCCTAACTTCCCTGAATTTATGCCACTACATGAGTGGATCCCGACATTCTTTGCTGCAACCGGTGATTGTGGCAGCATAGACTGGCAGTTTGTCGGTTTAAGCATGCCTGGTTGGTTGGAAGTGATTTTCGCATTATATGCGATTAGTTTCTTAGTTGTTTTACCTTTTATTCTTTGGTCTTTAGTAAAAAAGTAAACTTATAATGCATTTTAATCTTCGCAATATTGAGCAGTTAAAACCGTACAAGCTTCGTGATAAGCAACAAATCATCGCCATTGCTTTAAATCACTTAGAAGCACCTGAAAAAGTTTTATTAGGCTGCTGTAAGCTCGCCATCTTGATGCCGTTTTTTATTACTTTGGCTTATTTTGAAGGCTGGTATTTACTACCTCCTTTGTTGTTGGCAGGTATCTTATATCCTCTGCTCACTACACCGCTGGAAATTGTGTTTACTAAAAGCAAACTGAGCGATGCCATTGCGGAGTTTGAAAAGCAGAATCAAAATTAAAAAAGGGCATTTTTGCCCCTTTTTAGTTTTTCACCTGAGAGTTTTTAATCTAAAACTTTACCTTTCCTTCTAACTTCGTGACGATGCTTTTACCAACCCCCTTAACAGCCAGTAAGGAGTTGAGGTCGTCAAAAGGTCCATTCTGCTTGCGGAAACTAACAATGGCCCTCGCCTTGCCTTTTCCAATCCCAGGTAGTTTTACAAGCTCTTCAAGAGAAGCTTTATTAATATTAATTATCTGATGAATTTCAGATTGAATTTCTGGTGACGCTTGTTGCTGTGCAGATTCTGCTAATACAGTTGGTGCAATAGACAAACTAGTAACTAAAAGTAATGCTTTGATCATATTTCCCTCCTGGAAAATCCTTGAAATCTAATAAATGATGGGTAGAACTCCTTACCCAAATTACTCATACGAGTATTGTTAAATAAAGATGACAATTACATGAAAGTCAAACTTAATAGCTATCGATATAACTAAAGTATTAATATTGACTTAATAGCTTGCAAAATAAGCCTTAAAAGATTACTGTATAAAAAAACAGTGCAATTGGGAGTGTATCATGGCTGTTGTTGTTAAGTATGTGGTAGAAAGAAATGGAGTCGAGCGCATGACCTTTACCAGCAAAAAAGAGGCTGATGCTTACGACAAAATGCTTGATGTTGCTGAGTCTTTAGAAGAGATGCTAGGTAAAGTGGATGTGCCGCTGAGTGAGCAACAAGTTGAGTCATTGGCATTAGAAATGGCGAAACAAAAAGATGACTTTATAAATGTACTCAAAGGTTCAAAACCGAGTACACCTGCAAAAAAGTCAAAGAAAGATGCTGATGTGAATGATAGCGATGCTGATGAAAATGTCACACCTATCAAACAAGCCTGACAGCACTAATTCAATTTATAAAAAAACCGCTCAATGAGCGGCTTTTTTGTCGCTGTCACAATATTTGCTGCGACAGAGTAAATATTTAATTACTCAAATACCTTCTCTACATCTAACACTTCAATGTTTTTCGCAGGAATATTCAGCTTATAGCTTTCAATTTGTTTATCTTCATTGGTAAGTGTTGCAGGCTTATCTGAGTTGTACTTAAGTGGTGAAACCGTTTCTTTTGACAGACGTTTTTGCATGTCTTTACCGTCACCTGTGATGAATACATAATGCAGATCGTCAGTTTGCAGGTTTTCACGAATAACGCGGTTCACATCTTCTACTGTCAGTGAAGCAAGTTGTTTTCGAACGTACTCAACAAAACTTTCTGTATTGTAGAATTCGCTATCAAGCGCATAACCTAACTGACGGTCTTGACTTGCCACTAGCTGAGGCACAAAATTGCTCAAGAAGTTACGTGTTGCATTAAAGTCCGCTTCAGTCATGCCATCTTTAATTAGCTTGTCTAATTCAAACAGAGCAACGCGCGTTGCGAAATGTGCATCATTGTTTGAGCGAAGTGGACGTAACCACACTTGAAAAATTTGCTCTGAACGGCCTAAATTCGCATCTGGCTTAGTCTGGAACATACCACGTGGAAAGTACTCAATATACGCATAGTCACCATAGTTCATACCACGCACCTGACGAATTCTCTGATATAAGAAGCTGTTTGAACTTCTGTGCTCACCAAAGTAAGAGCGAACTAGCCAAAGTGCAGTCCAGTCTTTAGAGCTACGGATTGTGTCGATTGGGAAACCAAATGATACTGCTGTAGATTTAGCATTCTTCTCAACAATCGTCGCATGGCGACCTGCTAGTTTAGGTGCATCAGGAATACTTAAACGTGCTTCATCACCTTTCGGCAGGCGTGCTAAATCATTCAACATTAGCGCTTTTACATCATTGTCTAAATCACCTGTAATGCCTAGATTTAACTTAGCTTGAGTGAACTGTGATGCGTAGAATGCTTTAACGTCATCTAGCGTTAACGCTTCAAGATCTGACAAATCACCTAAGTTATAACTTTCATAAGGATGACCTTCGTATAGCTCATGATAAAGCACTTCTTTACCGAGTTCTTCATCATTTGAAGACTTCAAGCCTGCTTTGATACCGTCAATTAGCTCTTTCTTAAGACGTTTAAAGTCATCTTCTCTGAAGCCTGGGTTTAACAATTGATCACTAACGAGTGCATACCACTGCTCAGCGTTATCTTTGTGTACACGGCCACGTAAAGAAATCATCTCTTTATCTAACTGATAGCCAAAGCTACCTGCAATTGGATAAAGTGCTTTTTGAATTTCTTTGTAGCTCTTTGTTTGTGAACCACCACGTGCGATCATAGCTGCTGTTAATGCCGCTACACCCTTTTTGCCTGCCGGATCAGCAGCTGCACCAGTGTAGAATAATAAGTTGACATCAACCAATGGTGAACTATTGGTTTTATCTAATACTTTGAAATAACGCTTAACAGGCTGGCTCGCTTTTTTAGCAAGCGCTGATACAGACACTTCTTTATCGAAACCAGAAACAGTCTCAAGTGAAGACATGGTCACTGTCGTTCGGCCATTATCAACAAAGTATTTGCTTGCTATGTCACGAATGTCTTCAGCTGTAATCGCATCTGCTGAAGCATATAACTGGTTAATAACTTCTGGGTCACGCTCAAAGTGCATATAGCTTGCGAGTGTTGATGCAATGGCTTGTGATGAATCTAGGCCATTGATGAAGCTATATTTAAGGTTTGACTTCAATGCTGCTAACTTATCAGCATCCACCAGCTCAGTGCGTGCTCTTGCATAAGTGCTTGCAATCGCATCGCGAACAGTTGCTAAATCTTCTTCTTTTTCAACTTTAACAAAGACATGCAGTAAGCCTGGGTCTTTTGTCTCTGCGTTATAAGTAAACATTTGGCTGGCAAGTTGCTTATCTACTACAAGCTCTTGATATAACTCTGAATTCGACGAGAAATAAAGCTGTGATATTAGATCAAGCGCTGCGCGATCTTTTTTAGTCGGCTGCCAAGCAGTGCCTTTGTATGATACGAGTAACCAGTGACCCGGCATGCCCTCAAACTGCTCATGTACATATTTAGGCGCTTGTTGTTTTGGCTCTACCGGAATATCCGCTTGGTAGTCACCTTTTTTCCAATTACCCCAGTGCTTTTTAACCATCTTCATGGTTTCTTGCGGGTCAACATCGCCCACAATCACCAGTGAAACATACTCTGGTTTATAAAAGCGTTGAAAGAAAGTCTGGCCATACGCCATTTGATCAGGCATGGCTTCAATGTCTTCGAAGTAGCCCATTGTGGTGTGCTTATAAGTGTGCTTTTCAAATGCCTCTTTACGCACTGCAGCTAGTAATTTACGAATTGGGCTGGCATTATTTTTTAAGTACTCGCCTTTAACCGTCAGTGCTTCAGTACGAAATTGCTCTTCTGAATACTTTAGGTTTTGGAAAATATCCGCTTTTATTTCAAGTACTTTATCTAAGTGTTCTTTAGAAAAGTTTAAGTGATAGTTTGTGTAGTCGTTTGTCGTGTAAGCGCGGTTATCTACCCCTGAATTTTTCAGGATATCTGCATACACATCTTGTGGGAATTTTTCAGAGCCTTTAAACATCATGTGTTCAAAAAAATGCGCGAAACCGGTTTTACCTGCTTCGATTTCATTTCGAGAGCCTACTGAAACCGGTATTTGTAGCGATACAACATCAGGATAATCAGTTTTAACGACCATCACACGAAGACCATTTTCTAATTCTTCTAATACATAGTCTTGTGCAAATACTTTGTTTTCTACAGACGCTGATGCAACAGTGGCATTTGTTTTATTACTTGTCTGTGCATTGTTACTCATACAACCTGACAGTGCTAAAGTCACTGCAAGGCTGGTTGCCAAAAGTTTAAATTTCATGTGATTTCCAAATTCAGTTTTTAATTTTGTCATACCATTACTCCTAATTAAGCGATCTATTTTGAGGCAAGGAAAACTTGTCGATAACACTGCTCACGCCTCCTGCTATCGCCGAGTTATCTACTTCCATGTAGGTAAGGCAGAAATTTTGCTATCTAGTTGTTCTAAATGAGAAATTCCCAACGAAGTTAGCGTCAATTTTAGTCTCTAAAAATAATTCAGTATAATTGAGGATTGGTATCACATATGACACCACTTCAATTATGCAATAAATTACTGTGACTCGCTCATTTCAAAGCAAAATTTATGTAAATAAATATATCTGGGCTACTGAATTATCCCTTACGCCTCACAAAAAACATGAGAGAAATTCATAGTGCTTGAATAAGTTTCATGAAAAAAAATCTATCTAGACGTCTAAATGGCTGCTATATTTACCTCATCAGCAAAACCAATGGGAATGAGGACCATGGCTTTATCATTACAAGAGAAAATTTTGGACCCTAATCAAGGCGTGTATTTAATTGGTACGACTCCGCCAAAGATGGGGACTGATGAAGCGCAAGTTAAAACCATTGCACAAAAGCTACTTGGTCGTTTGCATGAGATTGAGTACGACGGTGTTGTTATTTACGACATTCAAGATGAAAGCAGCCGAACTAAAGTTCCGCGTCCTTTCCCGTTCAAGCATACAGTAGATCCATGTGAATATAGCCAACTCGTAAAAAAGCTATCACAACTTGATGTCATTACATATAAAAGCGTGGCACAACGTGAGGCGAGTGAATTTAATCAGTGGTTAAACAAGACTAAAACAGAGCATGGCTTAAGTAATCTTGTATTAGTGGGTAGCCCATCTTCAAATGGTAGAGTTAAACTCAGCCTTCCTAGAGCATATGATACAATCGCAGAGCACCAAGATGACTTTTTTTTGGGCGGTGTGACTATTGCTGAACGCCATGCGAATAAGCGAAATGAACACGAGCGTTTATTAGAAAAAACAGCACAAGGATGCAAGTTTTTTATCTCTCAAGCTGTTTACAATGCACAAGCAACGATTGATTTAATTACCAGTTATGCACGAAGCTGCCGCCAACAAGGACTTAAACCTAAGCGCATTATCCTTACATTTACCCCATGTGGTGGTGAGAAAACACTTCAGTTTATGGAATGGTTAGGTATTTCAGTACCAGAAGCAACTAAGTGGCGCATGCTTGACTCACAAAACCCATTAAGCGAGTCAATCCGCATCTGTCGTGAAAATTTAGATCTGATAATTCAGAGTTGTGCACATTTAAATGTACCGCTTGGTTTGAATATTGAGAGCTTAACCAACCGTAAAGAAGAAATTGATGCATCGATTAATTTATATCGATTACTTAAAGCAACCATGGAACTTAATCTTGCAGAAAAACAAATAGCCTAATCAGACAAATAAACTACTTCAATTGTTAGTCGCATTATAATTGGTAGTGCGACTTTTCTGTGTATAAAATTTCCTCATTTAATAATCAAGTTTACATTAAGTGAGGGTGCTATTCGTTTTATTAACGCTTACAGCCACTGGAATATCTTTCATCTATACGTCTAATCGACACCAATTAGCTTTAACCCCCCATATCTAAAAAATTTAAATTGCTCGGTTATTTATTGTTAATTTCCTAAGCTGTGATCAGTCCATTTATTTTCAATGGTGCAGCAAGTATCTTTATTTGGCTTGTGTTCGTCATACTCGTGCTAATCATCATCCCCGTTTCAAGCCTTTGGGTTAGGAGTATTCGATGAGTAATGATTATCATAAAATTCAACCTTAATGATGGGATAAAACAGCAGTTGATGTTTTTCTTGGATTAGCGTTGAGTTATGGCATTGTGACGTTAATCGTGTGGTTTGGACCTGACAGTATTAACAGTTGGTTTCGCATTAGGCTGTGTTTGTGCTATCTCGCTCGCATTTGCAGCCACAAAATGGCTGCGCTACTTAATTTTTTTCTGTGGTCATAGTAGCTTTTAACTTAGGTCCTTCTGTTACGGCTATTTATTCATTCAAAACCAGTGCAATGTTTTGTCTAATCCTGCCACTTAACTCTTTAATTGCGATTTTATTTTCAAGTTTTAGACTTTAGCATGCTGATAGCTTTGCTGAAATTATGCTAAAAATAATGGCTATTCTCTTTGCTTGGTTCTTTTGTGTCAATGCAAACAAAATTGCCAAAAGAGCATATAATGGTGAGAAAATAGTGTTTGATATGTGTCAGAGAAAACAGCGAACACTACAAATAAAGAATTAGTAGTTAACAACTAAAAGTTTAATCATTGTCAGAAAAGTTAAAAAGCCATTCAAGATCAAATGGCTTTTTTTTATTAAGCAAACATACTTTTCACATCTTCAAGTGTTGATAGATAGTCATCACTAGTGAAAATTTCTAAAGAGCGAATAACGCTTTTATCTTCATACATTTTCAAAGACGCTGCTTTGTCTGAAACCTGCAAAATACCTTCAACAATAGCGCCAACGCGGATAAAATCGACATAGCATACATGATCTGGCTTGTAGTTCGGGTTCGACCAACTTTCAGCGACTTCTACGAACTCATCGGTAAAGTCCCATTCACGCATAATGGCACCGCCAATTTTACCTGCAAGCTTTTGAATGGCATGTGCTAAGAAGCTTGGGTTTGCAAATACTTCCGGATGACGTTCTGCTTCAGTCAATATTGGTAGAACACCAATATTAAAAACAAGTGACGCAAGCGTAATTGTGTCTTTATTGAGCGACGTGTGTTTGTTCACACTTAAGTAAAAATCCATACAGGTAATGGCTTGGCAAGCTACCTTTAAGGTTTTCTGCCAGGCTTTATCCATATAAGTTTTTATTAACTTGTTGTTTGAAACAAACAATTGCTCCATCGCCATGGCTGTTGCTATATTTTTAATTTGTCTAAGGCCTATTCGTGTTACAGCCTGATTAAGTGTATTTACTTTCACAGAACGTCCCATGAACGCACTGTTTGCAACTTTAATCATTCGTGCCGCGAGCGCTGGATCTTGTGAAATCACATCAGCCATTTGAATCAAATTTACTTCTGGATCATCTGCAGCTTGTCTAACTTTAACTGCAATTTCTGGTAAGGTTGGTAACACCAAAGTGTCATTGTTAATCCTATCTATTAGGATCGTCAATAATGCATTTTCTGTAGACATAAGCTAGAGTCCCTCGAGTAACGTGCAATACACGCAAACGTATTGTTTTTTATACCCTTGTTATTTACTTAGCTGGGTATAAGATCACAAATCTATATCAATAAATTATTATGCGCTAAGGAAAATATAGTCATATAAGAGTCCGTTTAGCAACTTTTATCTCTCAACAACAAAAAATTTCACACATCAAGAAATACAACATAATCATGAAACTAAGTCGAGTCTTTATGATGGGGCTTTATAACTGACATTCATAACTTCCACTATAAAAAACTTATCTCATACACTCATTGGAGACTCAGTAAAGTAGTCATTTTTTTTGTTGCTCCCCAAAAAACCGTACCTATATTAAAACCACTACTAACATAATGCCAACAAAAGCCTTTAAGTACGCTCAAAGAGTGATGCCAATTTCAGAAAAAGCATAATATAACAATATATATTACAACATAACTTTCCAACCCAATGTTTTAATTAACAATTTATTACATTCAAACAACCTAAAACTGTTTATTTGTGATAGTGTATCAAGTTCAAGGAATATTAATGGAGTAAAGACTTTGCGCCCTAAAATTTTACTACTTAGTGCTGCACTTATGATGGCAACCTCTGCCAGTATTGCAGCCAATAACGATGCATTGGTTTATCAAGAGCCGTCACAAGAAATAAAAGAGCTCGTAGACGTAAAACTGGCCCCTTATACCTTAATCGATGATAAGCGTGAAAATATGTTGCTCATTTATCGTGATAGTTATAAGTCAATTACCGACTTATCTGTTAAAGAGATGCGTTTGGCTGGCTTGAGAATTAACCCGAACACTAACATCGGTAGCCGCGTTACTTACTTCAACGAAGTAAAAATCCAGCCTGTTGGTAAAAATAACGTTAAAACTGTGAGTGGTCTGCCTAAAAATCCGCGCCTAACTAACTTCAGTTGGTCGCCTAATCAAAAATATATGGCGATGACACATACCACAGAAACAGGCGTTGAATTATGGGTTGTTGATATTAAAAAAGCCAAAGCACGCCGTTTGACCAATGCAACTTTAAACGCGAATATGGGTAACCCAATCGATTGGCTTCAGGATAGTTCAGGTTTCATAGTAAAAATGTTACCAGAGAGCCGTAAGCCTCTCATCAATACTGAACAAGCAGTACCTGTGGGACCAACCATCAGTGTTAGCGATGGTAAAAAAGCCCAAAACCGTACTTACCAAGATTTACTTAAAAACAAAAATGATGAATTTAACTTTGAACAACTTGCAAGCTCATCACTAAAAAAAGTGACGCTGAGAGGAAAAGTCACAGATTGGGCTGAGCCTGGTATGTATGGCAGTATTACATTCTCGCCAAACGGTAATTATGTTTTAGTTGCTGAATACGACAGACCTTTCTCATATTTAGTGCCTTATCGCCGCTTTCCAAAAACCTCTACCGTCTATACCAAAAGCGGCAAGATAGTCACTGATATCGAAAAAGTACCACTTATCGAAGACTTACCTAAAGGCTTCATGGCCACACGTGAAGGAAAAAGAAGTATCCAATGGCGTAATGACAAGCCAGCAACATTAACGTTTGTAGAGGCACTTGATGGTGGAGATCCTGCAAAAAAGACTGCTTTCCGTGATAAAGTAAGTCAGCTATCAGCACCATTCGATGGAAAGCCAAGTCTATTAATCAAAACACAAAATCGCTATGCGGATATTATTTGGGGTGATGACAACCATGCCATTGCCGTCGACTACTGGTGGAATACTCGAAATACCAAAGAGTATTTATTTAATCCTTCTGATGCATCTCAAAAGCCAATTACAATTGTAGATCGTAACTATCAAGACAGATATAGCGATCCGGGTAATATTGTAACTAAGCGAAACCAGTATGGCCGAAGTGTTATGGATATTGATAATGGCCAAGTCTATTTATTAGGTGATGGTTTTAGTAAAGATGGTCAGTTCCCATTCTTAGATAAATTCAACCTGAAGTCACAAAAGTCTGAGCGCCTGTATCGCTCTGAATATAATGACAGAATCGAAGATTTACGTGACTTTGATGTAGATACAAAACAGCTACTTGTGCGAATAGAATCAAGTAGCGATTACCCTAACTATTACTTTAGAAAGATGGGTCAAAATAAGCTACAACAACTCACTGACTTTGAAAACCCGTTCAAAAGCATTCAAGACGTACAAAAAGAAGTTATAACCTACAAACGTGATGACGGCCTTGACCTAACTGGTACGCTCTATCTGCCAACTGATTATCAAGAAGGTAAGAGGTACCCCATGATCTTGTGGGCTTATCCTAGAGAGTACAAAGATAAGAGTAGCGCAGGCCAAAATACGCAAAACCCGAACGAATTCACTTATCCGTTCTGGGGCTCGCCTATTTACTGGGTTAAAAAGGGCTATGTAGTGCTAGATGATGCTGCTTTCCCAATCGTAGGTGAAGGTGACGAAGAGCCAAACGATACCTTTAGAACTCAACTCGTTGCGAATGCCAAAGCAGCAATTGACGCGGTAGATAAACGAGGCCTCATCGACCGAAACCGTGTTGCTGTTGGTGGTCACAGCTATGGTGCTTTCATGGTAGCAAATTTATTGTCGCACTCAGACTTATTTGCAGCAGGTATTGCACGAAGCGGTGCTTATAACAGAACTCTAACGCCTTTCGGTTTCCAATCTGAAGAGCGAAGTTACTGGGAAGCACCAGAGGTTTATTATACTATGTCGCCATTTATGCATGCTGACAAAATGAAAACACCACTACTCATTGTTCATGGAGACTCAGACAACAACAGTGGTACCTACCCAATGCAAAGTGAGCGTTATTTCAACGCACTTAAAGGCTTAGGTGCAACAGCTCGTCTAGTCATGCTGCCAAAAGAGTCACATGGTTATCGTGCCAAAGAAAGCATAATGCACCTGTTATGGGAGCAAGATCAATGGCTAGAGAAATATGTTAAGAACAAGCCAACTCAACAACATTGAGCTAAATAACCTGAGCTCAAGTTAAATATAACAAACCAAAAAAGCCTCATAAAAGTGAGGCTTTTTATAATGCTTATCCTTAAAGCGTTTATTAGCAAGGTCCTTTCTTTTGCCTACTTTATCTGCGGTCGCCAAGCTATCAAAGTCTGTGACATCCTCATTCTTTTGGTACTCTCTAAAAAAAATTGAATATCTTTTCAGGAAAGAGAAAGCAACCAAGGTAACTACACTTTTTCTCAATCAAGATAACAAAAATACAGACTGATACATACGCCACACAAACAAATATTGGCGCAAAAAAAACCGGCAGGAGTTTAAATAACCAAATTGAAAAGCTTTAACAGACTGAGCACTTCGCTTTTATTTTCAACTCACCGGAAAAACCATAAAACTCAAATTAGTCGAGTCGATTTTAATGCCTATTTAATCAAAAGCTAGAACACCTTTTTAAGTTCAGCAATTTGCTCGTCGGTGTAAGGCTTAGCTGGTTGAAGCCCCCACACAGGTTTTGGCCAAGCAACATCATTGGTAAATCGAGCAATATGATGAACGTGAAGTTGAGGAACCATATTGCCTAGTGCTGCAACATTGAGTTTATCTGGACTAAATACTGCTTTTAATGTACGGCTTAGCTTTGCTGACTCTTGCCAAAACTGAGTCTGTAGCGTTTCATCTAAATCAATGATTTCACGGCAACCTTCAATACGTGGTACTAGAATAAACCAAGGGTACTGACTATCGTTCATCAAGAGTACTTTACACAGTGGCCAATCGGCCAGTTCAATGCAATCTCGTTGTAATTCAGGCGCTAATTTGAATGCCATAATAAAAATCCTCTTTTAATTATGTTGCTCACTTTATCCTAATAAATTGCCAATGCCCATGCTTGCCGTTACCATCGCTTCTACTTTAAATAACTAACAAGGTGATTTTGTGCGCATTACATTCAAATCAATGGCGCTAAGCTTACCGTTAATGGCCGCTGCAACTACAGCCGTTGCTCAACCATTAACCCTAGAGCGTATTTTTGATGATCCAGGTTTGGCTGGTAAAGCCCCTGTGCAACTTAAGTTCTCTCCTGACGGCAGTCGTGTTACTTACCTACAAGGTAAAGTAGATGATTACAACCGTTATGATTTATGGGAATACAACTTAAAAGACAACACAAATCGCCTATTAGTTGACTCTCAAGCACTCTTCTCCGGTCCTGAAACCTTATCAGACGAAGAAAAAGCTCGTCGTGAACGTCAGCGTATTTTTGGTCGTGGTATTTTAGAGTACAAGTGGTCTACAGATGGTAAGGCGTTACTTTTTCCACTTAATGGTGATTTGTACTACTACCAAATCGCATCGGGCAAAAGCCGTAAGCTGACTAACACTGAAGCGTTTGAGACCGATGCACGTTTCTCGCCAAAAGGAAACTTTGTTTCCTTTATTCGTGAGCAAAACCTCTATGCCCTTGAGTTGAGTTCAGGTAAAGAAATTCAATTAAGTAAAGACGGTGGCGGCACCATTAAAAATGGCATGGCTGAGTTCGTCGCGCAAGAAGAGATGAGCCGTATGACGGGTTACTGGTGGTCAGGTGATGAGAGCAAGATCGCTTTTACCCGCATTGACGAAAGCCCAGTACAAGAGGCCATTCGAAATGAGATTTACGCTGACGAAGTGAAGCTATTCAACCAACGTTATCCGTTCACGGGCACACCAAACGTAGAAATTGAACTGGGTGTAGTAAAGCTGAATGACCAAAAAGTGGATTGGGTTGACCTTGGCAAAGACAAAGATATTTATATTGCTCGCGCTAAGTGGTTAAAAGACAACAAAACACTGTCTTACCAATGGCAAAACCGCTCTCAGCAAAAGCTCGAATTACGTTTTTACGACAGCAAGCGCAAAACACAAAAAGTGGCATTGACTGAAACCAGCGATACGTGGATTAACTTGCACTTTGACCTACGCTTCCTAAAAGACAAAAAGCATTTTGTTTGGGCGTCTGAGCGCGATGGCTTTAAGCACCTTTATTTATACCGCACAGACGGCACGCTCATTCGCCAAATCACGAAAGGCGACTGGATTGTTGAAAGCATCAAGGCAATCGATGAGAAAAAAGGTATTGTTTACTTCTCTGGTCGAAAAGATACGCCGCTTGAGAGCCACCTTTACAGTGTACCGCTATTCAAAAAAGGTCATATCACGCGCATCACTCAGCCAGGCAGCTTCCACCGTGTTGTTGTAGCAAAAGACGCGAAAACCTTTATTGATAAGAGCTCATCTGTAAACAAGCCAAGTTCAGTAGCCTTACGAAAAGTAAACGGTGACTTCATCACTTGGTTAGAAGAAAATAAACTAGATGACAAACACCCACTGACACCTTATTTAAGCAACTTAGTTGAGCCTGAATACGGCATACTCAAAGCAGAAGATGGTCAGCTAATGCATTACCGTATCTTCAAGCCTGCGAACATGGAAAAAGGTAAGAAACACCCAGTTATGGTTAACGTGTATGGCGGTCCACACGCACAACGTGTTACCAACAGCTGGCGTAGCAAAAACTTATATTTCCAATACATGGCACAACAAGGTTATGTGATCTTCCAATTAGATAACCGCGGTTCATACAACCGTGGTAAAAAGTTTGAAGATCCTATCTACAAGTACTTAGGTGAAGTTGAAGTACAAGATCAGATCCGCGGCGTTGAGTTCTTACGCACATTAGATTATGTGGACGCAAACCGCATTGGTATCTATGGTCACAGTTACGGTGGTTACATGGCGCTTATGACCATGTTCAAAGCAGGCGACTACTTCCAAGCGGGTGTTTCTGGTGCGCCAGTAACTGATTGGGCACTATACGACACACACTATACTGAGCGTTATTTAGGTCACCCTGCAACAAACGCGAAAGGCTACGAAATGAGTGCGGTATTCCCATATGCCGATGGCTTAAAAGGTCCATTAATGATTTATCATGGTATGGCCGATGATAATGTATTATTTACACATGCAACTAAGCTATTTAAGCAACTGCAAGACGATGCCAAGCCATTTGAAATGATGACTTACCCAGGTTCTAAGCACAGCTTACGTGGTAAAAAAGTACAAACACACTTACATCAGACGATTACAAACTTCTTCAATCGCCACTTTAATATGTAAAAATGCTTTCAAGTCGCAACCTTTCCGGTTGCGGCTTTTTGCTCTTTTTCAGAGAACACCCAAAATTTACTAAAGGTGTAATTACCAATCATAGCAATTGCCGTGCCCATCACAAACGCCAAAAAAAGTGGTGCCACCAAGCTAAGACAATAAAATACGCTGATATTAACCATACCAAATATATGACTCACCGATAGATGCCGAATGAGTTGTTTGAACCACCCTAAGTCATAGGTTGTGAAAGTAAAAAAACGATTTCCCAACCAAGTCACTATTGTGGCGCACCAAAAAGCAAATAATCGTGCAACCAAAACCTCTGTATTCACAAAAACCAGCAGATAAAATATCAATAGGTCGGTGACAAAACCGACAGCCCCCACTACCGCAAACTTAATAAACTGCTGACCCAATCACTTATCTCCAAAATGACTAATACCGTAAAACACTATAAAAAGGCAGGTCTAAAAAATGTCTACAACGAATTGAGTACATGTAGACATTTTTTCGACATTCTCCTGTTTAGACTGTTCGTATTGAACAATTCGGAGTAGTCAAAATGACACCACTTTCATTGGTTAAACTCAGCCCTTCTAGTGATACACAATCTCGCAGAGAACGATTCATTGAGCATCGAAAAGATGGCTCTCAAAACAAGCCTATTATCAGCCTCATTGTGCCTGTATTTAACGAGCAAGAAGTGCTTAAGGCATTTCATCACAGAGTATGCTCAGTGAGTGCAGGCATTAAACAGTGTCATATCGAACTTGTGTACATTGATGACGGCAGTCACGACGACTCATGGCAAATTCTACAAAGTCTCACTCACCAATTCTGTGATGTTCGGTGCTTACAACTGAGCCGCAACTTTGGCAAAGAAGCTGCCGTAACAGCTGGCCTTGAACATGCAAAAGGTGATGCGGTGGTGCTACTTGATGCTGATTTACAAGACCCGCCTGAATTGCTCCCAGAGATGATTGAAGCGTGGCAGCAAGGCGCCGACGTAGTCAATATGAAACGCGCAAGCCGTCAAGGAGAGTCTTGGTTCAAAGTAGCCAGTGCGCATGCTTTTTATCGCCTTCTAAATTGGGTATCAGACAGTCCTGTTGCTGAGGATGTCGGAGATTTCAGGTTATTATCTCGTAAAGTCGTTGAGGCAATTAAGCAGCTCCCAGAACGCAATCGCTACATGAAAGGCTTGATGAGTTGGCCGGGGTTTAAACAAATAACTTTAGAATTTGAACGCCCCGAACGCGCTGCAGGCACCACCAAGTGGAACTACTTTCAACTTATCAAACTTGCCCTGTCAGGGATCACCTCGTTTAGTGTCAAACCGCTGCGTTTTGCAACTTGGATGGGGGCATTAGTATCTTTGTATGCATTTATTTTTGCCGCTTGGGTTATGATAAAAACACTAATATTCGGCGAAGTCGTGCAAGGTTACCCGAGTATGATGCTCACGATGCTCGCCCTAGGTGGAGTGCAATTACTGGCGATTGGCATTTTAGGGGAATACATTGCAAGGCTGTTTACCGAAGCAAAACAACGACCTATCTACTTAGTCATGACAGAGCATTATAAACCTTGTAACACTGCGGAGCAGCGACATGAGGTTTAGTCATTGCTTGTTGGTCATTACTGCCCTACTGCTGTTAATCAGATTATTCACATTGGGCATGTATCCGCTGTACGATACAACAGAGGCAAGATATGCAGAGATAGCCAGATTAATGGTGCAAAGCCAAGATTGGATCACCCCTTGGTTTGATATCAATGTGCCGTTTTGGGGCAAGCCTCCTGCCCATACCTGGATCACTGCATTCAGCTTTGAGATATTTGGTATCAATGAATGGAGCGCGCGCTTTGCACATTGGTTAATGGGCACGGCAACGGTTGCATTACTTTTCGCATTTACCAAACGTATTCTAGGTCACACTCTTGCCATATATAGCAGTTTTATTTTAGTAACATGCCTGGGCTTTTTTATCGCCACCAGCATGGTGATGACCGATCCGGCACTCCTTTTTGCAAGTACCTTAGCCATGACCAGCTTTTGGCTCTGTTACACAGAAAAAAGCCGTCTTGCAGGCCTTGTTTTCTTCTTCGCATGTGGTTTAGGTATGCTTATAAAAGGCCCTGTTGCCATTGTTATCATAGGGATTGCCCTTGTGATTTGGGCTATTTGGCAAAATCAGCTATTCAATGCCATTAAATCGTTACCTTGGTTGTTAGGGCTTACTGTCTTTATCGTTACTTTTACACCTTGGTATCTGCTTGCCGAACAAAAAACCCCAGGGTTTATAAATTACTTTATTATAGGCGAGCATATTCAACGTTTTTTAGAGCCCGGTTGGCAAGGTGACTTATATGGCAGTGCTCATCTAGAAACTAAAGGCACTATCTGGTTATTCTGGCTGGGGGTGGCGTGTCCTTGGTCGTTTATCGTGATCTTTAAGTTACTGACTGCGCCAAAACAACTAAAAGCTTTATGCAAAGCAGACTTAAATCGCTACCTGATTGCTTGGGCCATTGCACCAATGCTGTTGTTTACACTGGCGAGCAATATTTTATCTGCTTATGTGCTCCCAGGCTTACCTGCATTTGCACTACTGATGGCCATCGTATTGTTACATGAAAAGCAGTTAACTTTATCGCAAAAACCAGCACTGCAAACAAAAGCTGATAAACAATTTATTACCATCGGTATTGCTTGCTTAACACTCTATAGTTTAATGATCACCGCCGTCATTAAAGGCTGGCACAGTAAGTACTCTGAAACCGAGCTGCTCGAAGTTGTTGCGAAGCCCTGCCCTTCAGTGCCTGTTTTCTATGTTGAAAAACGACCATTTTCAGCACGCTTCTATAGTTGTGGTAAAGCACAATTAATTGAGCAAGTTACTGAACTATCAGACATACTTAATACTCAGAAACAGAGCTATTTGGTGCTGACACATACACAAAAAAGTATACTAACTTTACCCAATACACATACCTGCTTAACTATTAATACGAGTCAAAAAGGGGTGCTACTGACATGCACACAGAAAAATCGCTGAGCATTTTATTAGTCGAAGATTCTCAGCAAGTCGCTGAAACTATCTTTGACTACTTTGAAGAAGAACAGTACGAATTAGACTATGCAGCCAATGGCATGATGGGGTTGCAGTTGGCCTGTGCTAATCGCTATGACTGTATTATTTTAGACATTATGTTACCGGGGCTCGACGGCATCGAGATTTGCAAACGCTTACGCGCACAAGCAAACAATACGCCCATTATCATGCTTACAGCTCGAGATACTCAGCAAGACATGCTCGGTGGCTTAAATTGTGGTGCTGATGACTACATTATTAAACCCTTTGACTTAATGCTTTTAGAAGCCAGGATCAAAGCAGTCATTAGACGTACTCAAGGGCTTGGTTTTAAAACACAATTAAAAGTGGGCTCATTAAGTATTGATATCAATACTCGAGCAGTCAATCGAGCTAGTCAATTGATCAAACTGAACCCCAGTGGCTATAAAATTTTACTGACGTTAGCGAAACAAAGCCCGAACCCAGTTACTCGGGAGACTATTGAGCAAGCACTTTGGCCCGATGATGTGCCTGACCAAGATCTATTACGCCGACACATTTATCAATTACGTAAAGCACTTGATAAACCCTTCGAGCAAGACATGTTAATCACCGTACCTAAATTTGGCTATAAATTGATCTCTGATGAAAACACTTAAACAACAGCTTTTTAGAGCAACATGGTTCGGGGCGATTATACTTATCTCAATTTATACATTGGTTTTAAGCTCTGCCATTATGTATACCGAGAATCGCAGTAGTGAGCAGAGGCTCAGTATTATTGCCCCTCACCATTTTAAACAATTTACTACGACCGAAAAAACAGCAATAAAAGTAAACCCACTACTAACACTCTACAACGATTACTCGTTTTTACCTCAAAAAATACGAGACGCTATCTCAGAGGGTTGGACGGGTGTACAAACCTTTCAATTTGATGATGATAGTGAATTTAGTGTATTTGCGGCTCCTCTAGATGATAAAACGCGGACCTATTATGCCGTAGAAAATGTGAACCCAATTGAATGGAGTGATGCTGATTTATTAAAAGGTGAGGTTATTTTTGCCGGCACAGGCAGCTTACTTTTTTTACTGGCAACTTATCTGATCCGCGCTCAAGCGGGCCGCCTAGCCAAACCGCTTCAAGATTTAGTGCACCATATCAGTGATAAACACAAAGACGATTTAGATACTGACATTGTGAATGAGAAAAGTTGTGCAGAGATCTATCATATCGAAACGGCGGTGAACCATTATCGCCAACGGATGAAACAAATGCTCCATCGAGAGCAAACCTTTACTCGCTATGTCAGCCATGAATTGCGCACACCTATGATGGCCATTAAGGGGAATGTGTCGGTTTTACAAAAGCGACATGGCGACAACAAACAATTAAAAGGCATCAATAACGCCTTAGATAACGTGAATGAATTAATTCACACCTTTTTGTGTTTGGCCAGAGAGTCTGAACTCGCGCCAACCCCAATTACACTCGATTATATGTGGCTTGAAACCTTTATTGCACCACTTCAGAGTAAATGCCAAGCTAATCAAGTTATTCTTCACTGGCAACTACAGGAACCTTTTGAGATAAATTGTGAAGCAATCCTGTTGCAGACCCTTATATATAATCTATTGGACAATGCTATAAACTGTACCTTTGATGGCGAAGTTGACCTATTCGTCAGTCAATCGGGTATTGTTGTGATAGATTCAGGTATAGGACTAGATGAAAAGCCCAGAGGCTATGAGGGGTTTGGTGTTGGTTTACAAATCGTTGAAGATATTTGTGCAAAATATCATTGGCAATTCTCACTGCAAAGTAATACTAAACAAGGCTGTCGAGCCGAAGTAATATTTGTATAAGCAAGGAGAGCCCCATGCACGAACAAGCCCTGATAGAAGCCAAGCAACTACTCGCCAACGCAAAGATGGCGGTGTTATCTACTCATTCAAATACATTACCTGGCTTTCCGTTTGGCTCAACAGTACAGTTTTTTGCCAATCCCAAGGGAAAAGTCTACCTATTCATTAGCGATATTGCCCAGCATGCTAAAAATTTGGCCCATGACAACAAATTATCTCTGACGGTATTTGAGCAACAAGACAGTGAAGACCCGCAAATGTCGCGCTTAACCCTAGTTGCTGAGGCCGCTAAATTAGCTAGAGATGACAGTGAAGATTTAATTGCGCAATTTGTAGAACACTTTCCCAGTAGCGAGCAATACAAAGATCTAACCGACTTTCATATTTGGGAATTATACCCAAACTTCCTCAAGATGCATGATTCAGAGCGCTGCCTTCTGTTCTAGTTCAAGGAAAAGGACGCAGTGTAATGACGAGTCCTTTCCAAGTTCTTTGACGATGAAATAGGACTGAAAGCACGCTCCCTTGGGCGAGTTTGATTGGCTTTCATACTGCGTTATCAATTTTCGATTTAGAACCACTAGACCTTCAAATCGATGCCTTGTCTGACAGCCAATCACTTCTCGCTGAACCTCGTATCTTGAGGTGGTTTGGGTATAAATATGGTAAGAGCCCGCTTTATCGCAGGCTTTGGCAAAATATTTTGGTTAGAACAAGATGAATGGGTTAATGAAGAATGAAGAGCTTTTAAAGAATATCTTCGCCAACCTCATCCATTCCAACCCATTCAGTTTCTTCAAGTGCTGCTTTAACCCACTTTCGTAAAGCTGGACAATCAAGTACTTGCTGCATGTAGGCGGTTGCCAACTCATTAAGCTCAACACCATAGGTCTGAAAACGTAACACCACCGGTGCATACATGGCATCCACAATAGACCACTCACCAAATAACCAACATCGATGCTGCTCGTATTGCTCCGTGAATATTTGTTCAATACGTTGAATATCACGCTGCGCTTGTTCGCTTAAGACAATTTTACGCTTAGCACGGATATTCATCGGCATTTCATTACGTAAGGCGTTAAAACCTGCATGCATTTCAGATGCAAGTGCTCTTGCTTTTGCCCTATGACTGATTTCACTCGGCCAACCTCTTCCCGACAAATAAGTTTCACTTATATGCTCACAAATTGCGAGAGACTCCCAAACAAGGCTATCGCCATCTATCAAACATGGGACTTTCGCTGTTGGAGTGATATTTTTAAGCGTGCTGAAAAATTCAGGTGTTTCTAAATTGAGCTTAGTCTCTTCAAAATTAATACCTGATTTTTCCAGCAGCAGCCAGGCTCTTAATGACCAAGTCGAGTAATTTTTATTTGCGATATATAGCTGCATAAATGGTTTCCTTGTTAACGGCTTTGTTTCGTTTTAACGTCAATGTAAGTAATTTTATAAACCTTGACTAACTGATTATTCTTATACAACCTATAAGAAATTCGAATAGGTACTCATAATGGATATTGACGCGCTGCGTAGCTTTTTAGCTTTTATAGAAACAGGTAGTTTTACTCGCGCTGCAAAACAGGTGCATCGCACCCAAGCTGCAGTGAGTATGCAAATGAAAAAGCTCGAAGAAGATGTCGGTAAATGCCTATTTGAAAAACAAGGCCGATTATTAACCCTGAGCCAAGATGGTCGCCAGTTTAGTCACTATGCCAAACAACTATTGCAACTTCATGATGAGACTTTGCAGACGATGCGTCACAGTGCGAGCAATACGCTGCTCAGATTGGGTTGCCCAGATGATTATGCTGATAACCTTTTACCAGTGCTGATTAAGCAACTGCATGCACAATTCTGTAATTTAGACTTAAGAGTAACGTGTTTACCGAGTTTTAAAATCAAACAATTATTGGATGCGGGCGATTTAGATCTTGGGCTTATTACCCGCTCCCCAGACTCCGAAGAAGGTCATCTCATTTATCAAGACAAAGGTGTATGGGTGTATAACCCTGAGCACTCGGCACACCTAAAATCACCTTTGCCAATTGCTGTATTTCAGCCTGACTGTCGCTTTCACCAAGGCGCGATTGAAGGGCTCATGAAAGCAAAAATTCCTTTTCAAGTCGTCGCGAGTTGTAGCAGCCTTGCGGCTTTACTGGGTTTGGTGAAACAAGGTGTCGCCGTAGGTGCAATCGCAAATATATCTACCGCAGACTATAGTATGTTAAGTAACGCTGAATTACCCACTTTACCAGGTGCTAATGTTGCTTTGATACGCAGTCAAAGTCTACGTAACCCCATTTCCCAAGAGATTTATGAGCAACTCAGTCAAACTATGAGAACGTTTGCTGTAAATATAAGCAATTGAAATATCTACACATCAGCTTTGACACTTTTTCACATTCTCATACATTCCGCCTACAACCGCTGACATTCCTCCAACAGACTCTAACAAGCTTGAGCTCTACTATGAGCACATCAAAACTAAACAGGAATATTTATCATGAAAACTCGCGCACTATTATTAATGGCTTTACTGTCATCAACGGCTTTAATAGGCCAAGCTCAAGCTTCTGAAGAAAAACACAAAGTTGGTATTCAGCTTTCAGGCGGTGGGGCAGAATATAAAGGCTCAAGTAAAGACGGTGACGGCGTTGGCCAAGCGTACCTTTATTATAACTATCAGTTTTCACCAATGTTAGCATTGGAAGTTGGTTTAAACGGCGGAAGTGAAGCTGATGATTGGGAATGTACAGACATCGATGATAATAAATTCACGTGTAAAAATAATGACAAGCCGCTGTTTAATCTAGATGCGAATAAATTAGAGTACCGTAACTTAGTGTTTGCAGGTAAAGGTGAATATTACCTAACAAAGAACAATAGCTTATACGCTAAGCTAGGTGCTAACTTCTACGACTACGACATTAAACAAAACAGCAAAGTGCTAAACTCAGATAACGGCATAGGCTTATTCGCAGAACTTGGTTGGGAGTATGATTTTAACAATGGCTTCGGCGTTAATGCATCATATCAATACATGGATATGGGTGACCTAGATACCTTTACAATAGGTGTAGGTTTAAGTTATCGCTTTTAAATCTGATAATCACAGAAAATGAAAAAGGTTAACTATCAAGTTAACCTTTTTCAGTAAATAGGCTTGGTTAGTTCATGCTATGTGCTTTCAGGACATCAAGGGATATATAATCCAAAACTTTTTCATGAGTTGCATGAAGCTTTACTGGTGGTGCAACGCCAGCTTCATATGCTTCTTTCCAGCGTAATGCACATAAACACCAGCCATCGCCGGGTTTTAACCCCGAAAAATCATATTCAGGTATCGGCGTACTTAGGTCGTTGCCTCTTGAACGTGTAAACGTTAAAAACGCTTCAGTTACTACTGCACAAACAACATGAGTACCGATATCAAGATGAATCGTGTTGCAAAACCCATCCCTCATAAATCCGGTTAACGGATCATTACAACACAACTGTAATTCACTGCCTAATACATTCAGAGCTTTCTTCTCTGTCATGACCTTTTCACTCTTTTAATTACATTCGCGTGTCAAAACGTTGCATTACTAAGCATCGATCAATTGCTGCTGTAATTGGTGAATTTCATCACGCAATTTTGCCGCCTTTTCAAATTCTAGTTCTCTTGCATGATGCATCATTTGTGTTTCAAGTACGCTGATCTGCTCTGCTATTTGCTTCGGATCTAAATAACCCGCTTTTGGCTCAGCGACTTTTGCTGATATAGGTGAACTTGATGATTCATCGACACTTTCACCGACATCCATCACATCTGTGATTTTCTTGTTCAGTGCTTTTGGCACTATACCGTGCTTTTCGTTATAAGCTTGTTGTATTGAACGACGACGTTCAGTTTCTTCAATGGCTTTTTTCATCGACTTGGTGATCACGTCACCATATAAAATTGCTTTACCATTTAAGTGACGTGCCGCTCGTCCAATTGTTTGTATTAATGAGCGTGCAGAGCGTAAGAAGCCCTCTTTGTCAGCATCAAGAATTGCGACAAGCGACACTTCTGGCATATCGAGACCTTCTCGAAGTAAGTTAATGCCCACTAGCACATCGAATACGCCTTTGCGCAGATCGCGAATGATTTCCATACGCTCAACGGTATCAATGTCCGAGTGTAAATAACGCACCTTCACGTCATGCTCATTTAAGTAGTCGGTTAAATCTTCGGCCATACGCTTAGTTAATGTGGTTACCAAGACACGCTCTTTCTTTTCAACACGTTTATAAATCTCAGAGAGTAAATCATCCACTTGTGACCCAACTGGGCGTACTTCTAACTCAGGATCAAGTAAGCCCGTCGGACGTATAACTTGCTCTGCTACATCGCCGTTTGATTTCTCTAATTCGTAATCACCAGGTGTCGCTGATACATAAATAGTCTGAGGTGAAATTGCTTCAAACTCATCAAATTTGAGTGGTCGGTTATCCATAGCAGATGGCAAACGGAACCCGTATTCAACTAGGTTTTCTTTTCGGCTTCTATCGCCTTTATACATGGCGCCAACTTGAGAGACGGTCACATGAGACTCATCAATGATCATCAAAGCATCATCAGGTAAATAATCGAGTAACGTCGGAGGCGGCTCGCCCGGCGCACGCCCAGAAAGATAGCGGCTATAGTTTTCGATGCCAGAACAATAACCAAGCTCGGTCATCATTTCGATGTCATATTGCGTTCGCTGAGCAACCCTTTGCTCTTCAATTAAACGATTTCCATCGAGTAATTGTTTTCTTCTATCTTTTAGTTCGGCTTTAATTTTGTCGATCGCATCTAAGATTTTCTCACGAGGAGTAACATAGTGCGTTTTTGGATAGATGGTTGCACGAACAATATGCTTTTCAATGGCACCAGTAAGTGGATCAAATAAGCTCAAACGCTCAATTTCGTCATCAAATAATTCAACGCGAACACCGATATCAACAGATTCAGCAGGAAAAATATCGATGACTTCACCACGAACACGATAAGTACCCCGACTAAAATCTAGGTCGTTTCGAGTATATTGTAGTTCTGCTAACTTTCGAAGAATGTCACGTTGGTCAACTGTGTCACCGACTTTCAGCAGTAACATCATCTGCATGTAAGAATCTGGATCGCCAAGACCATAGATTGCCGACACTGATGCAACAATAATAGTATCGCGCCTTTCTAATAACGCTTTGGTCGCTGATAAACGCATTTGTTCAATATGTTCATTTATCGAGGCATCTTTTTCTATAAAAGTGTCACTGGCAACCACATAAGCTTCAGGCTGATAATAATCATAGTAAGAAACAAAATATTCAACCGCATTTTCAGGAAAGAACTCTTTCATTTCTCCGTATAGCTGCGCCGCCAATGTTTTATTATGCGCTAAAATAATTGTGGGTCGATTTAGATTACTGACAATGTTCGCCATGGTAAACGTTTTACCCGTACCCGTTGCCCCTAGCAAAGTTTGATGCGCAAGGCCAGAATCTAAGCCGTCACAAAGTTGCGCGATAGCCGTTGGCTGATCCCCATTTGGTGAAAATTCAGAGTGAAGTTTAAATACATCAGTCATGTTTTAATTCCTGCTCAGGCAAAGATTGCATTCGGTTTAAGCTTGCGCAGAACCAATTATAAGCGACAATGGCTGTGACTAAATTACCGATTGCAGCACCAATAAATAACCCTTTTAGATCTGCTAAAATCGATCCTAAATAAGCGAATGGTACGAAAAACACAAACAACCTGATCACGCTTAATAACAATGCGTTCATTGGTTTATGAAGGGCATTAAATGACGAATTACTTAAGATTATCACTCCTTGAAAGCCGTAGCTCAATGGCATGATATAAATAAACAGCTCAATAATACGCTGAACTTCTTCCTCAGCACCAAAGGTTTGACTGATTAAGCCTGAGCAAAGAAGTAAAACCACATAAATAGCAAATTGCCAAACTATTACGAACTTTAATGTGGTTTTATAAGCTTCTGTCACTCGTTGATAATTCTGCGCCCCATAATTTTGACTAACAAAAGGCGGTAATGTCATCGATAATGCAAGTACCACTAAACTCGCGATAGATTCGATACGACTACCTACCCCAAAAGCTGCTACCGCTTCAGGCCCGTAGGCTGCAACAATCGCAGTCATAACAGCCATGGCGATAGGTGTGAGCATATTTGCGCCTGCAGCAGGAAAACCAATTTTTAAGATTTTCTTCACAGCTTGCATAACACCTTGCTCTCCAGGGCTGACACTGAGCAGACGCTTTTTCACTGTAAGTAAATAAAAGATGATACCTACTGCGACCGACCAAGCTATTACACTCGCAATCGCAGCCCCTTGAACACCAAGTTTAGGAAATGGACCGATACCAAAAATAAGAAGAGGGTCGAGGATCGCATTTATCAAACCTGCAGCCCCCATAATAATGCTTGGCGTTTTGGTATCGCCACTGGCACGTAATACTGAATTACCAATCATAGGCGTAATCAAGAAAATACTGCCTAAGAACCAAATAGACATATAGTCATATATATGAGGCATTACTTCTGCATGAGCGCCGAGTAGCTCGAAAATCGGCTCTATCATTAAAAAGCCAAATAAAGACAACAGGAACACCATCACTGCAGATAATAAAAGTGCAATAGTGGCATCAAACTTTGCCTCTGCAACTTTATTAGCACCCAACGCCTTGGCAATCACCGCTGACGTACCTATGCCTAAACCTATCGCAAGGCTTATTACTGTAAAAGTAACAGGGAAAGTAAAACTAACAGCAGCAAGCTCTTCAGTCCCTAACATACTGATAAAAAATGTATCTACTAAATTGAACATCATCAGTGTGATCATGCCAAATATCATGGGAATGGTGATACGTTTCAGTGTGGACGGGATGTCCCCTTCAAGAATGTCATTGGAGACTTGAGACTGCTGCGCTGATGCCATATTTAATAGAAACCTTAAGATAAGCCCGACCAGTTGAGTGAGCATTCTAGATCATCATGAAAACTAAACCCAGAGGATCGTTATCATTTATCAACAATAAATATTAATTCAACTCTGAGATCTTTGCATTTGAGTCATTTAGACCAACCTATGCACCAAAAAAGTACAAAAACACCTTCCATAAGCACTTACTAACCTGTCGCTTAAGTAGTCACTGAGATTTTTTTGCACAAGTATGACGCTTATTTGACTATAAAAAATACTGCCATGAGCAAAAACCACCCAAACCAGAACAAAAAACAACAAGCCATTGTTTTTATTAAACTTAAAATTTTTAGCAAAAAGTATTGCAAAGCTCTCAAAGCCCGACACATATGGCTTTGCAATACTTTTTAAAGATTCATAAACAATGTTATCCACAGATTCTGTGGGTAAGTGTCATAAAGCTAATAAAATAAAGACTTATAGCGCGATCAAAAGATCAGAAATAAACATTCAGGAAAAGATCTTTGCTTCATCTTTATGACAGAAAATGATCTTTAGTCACTGATGTTGATAACTTTGACGCTATCAACAAGTGAATTAAGTGCCGAATAATATTCATCCAACTTTCATAACCCTTTATTTTAAATGGTAAAATAGCAATCATAAAAAGATTTTATGCTTCAAAACGTTATTTAACGTCTATTTTCTGCACAGCACGAATAAATGTAACAAACAATATTCTTCGTAATTTATCGAACTTGATTTTAGATAAAATAAAAAAGATTAGATCTCATAAAAAAGTTATATTTGAGGCTTCTGAGCAAAATATGACTCATACGTTGCAAAATAAACATTTTCAATTTTAAGTTTGAAGCATTGAAAAGTAACTTATCGGATCTTTTGTATACCCACAAAGTAAATTTACGTTAAAAAATCGGCAAATCGGATATAAAAACAGCGGATAAACGTATTTTTTAAATTTCTGTCATTTTATTTGTTGACACCTTGGCAAGGGGTCATTAATATTTCGCCCCGTTGAGAGACACGCTTCCCCCTTAGCTCAGTTGGTTAGAGCGACGGACTGTTAATCCGCAGGTCCCCCGTTCGAGTCGGGGAGGGGGAGCCAAGTTTCTTGATAATAACGATTCCCCCTTAGCTCAGTTGGTTAGAGCGACGGACTGTTAATCCGCAGGTCCCCCGTTCGAGTCGGGGAGGGGGAGCCAATCGTTATAGTGTACTTCCCCCTTAGCTCAGTTGGTTAGAGCGACGGACTGTTA
>Ga0209992_10001163_pt1 | contig 29537 bp, 27 predicted proteins | sample 2SBtaG_2_FD_182564 | JGI IMG/M metagenome (GOLD analysis project Ga0209992, IMG submission 182564) | Deep subsurface microbial communities from Kolumbo volcano to uncover new lineages of life (NeLLi) - 2SBTROV12_ACTIVE470 metaG (SPAdes)... | ecosystem: Environmental > Aquatic > Marine >... | reverse complement strand
CAGAAGATAGATTTTCAAATTTAATAAAACCATGGACAACATTGGGAGTAACATCTGTTGAAAATTTAATAGATATTCAAGATGTTATCCCAGAAGAATGGGAGTTATCAAATGCATACCCTAATCCGTTTAATCCAGTAACGACGATTCGATTTAGTGTACCTGAAATAGTAGAGACATTACCTGTAATGACTCTACAGATATTCGACCTCAATGGTCGATTAATTGAAACACTTATTGATGGACATTTTGAATCAGGTTTTCATTCGGTTAAATGGAATGCTATTAATCATCCAAGTGGAGTATATATCATTAATTTTAATAATAAATTATTTAAATCTTCACAGAAAATAGTATTAATGAAATAAGAAATTACTATTTAATTAAATTTAGTTTAGAATATAAAGAGTTTTGTGAAAACGATCAATTGTTCTTATAATAAAAGCAAAGAAAGGAAAGCAAAATGACCAGAAACGAAAAACTAATAGATGAGCTGTTAAAAAGTTGTAAAAAACCTGAAGATATTTTGGGTGAAGGGGGTTTATTAAAACAATTAACTAAAGAGCGTGCTCTAGAAGCTGAGATGACAGACCATTTAGGGTATTCAAAATATTCCTCCATAGGAAAAAGCAAATCCAATTCCAGGAACGGTAAAACATCGAAAACCATAAAAGGTAAAAGTGGAGAGATGACAATCACTGTTCCTCGAGATAGAGAGGGAGAGTTTGAACCCCAGCTGATCCCCAAACATCAAAGACGGTTTGATGGATTTGCTGCTAAAGCAATTGCCAATTCGCTTGTTTTGAAATGCGTTGAGAATAAAATTGTATTCATGAAGAGAATCCAGAAATTGGTGTTCCTAATAAGGTTTTCATTTTACTACATACTAATATTAAAAGTAGAATAATAATAAAACAGATATCTCACTTGGCACTTATTTATTTTGAAGAAATATTAAATTGGTAATTTAAAATTGAAATAAAAGTGGATAATAATAATGGTACTAAAATTGGGCTTGCTATTTTCATTCCTAAAAATATTATCAAAAATCATGTATATGGTATAATATAATTTGATTGATTCATATAAATAATTTTATAGGTTAATGAATAGGATTCAAAACAGGTTTTTTAATTATTAATAGTAAAGCCACCAATTGCTTTTAGAGTTTGGATTATAAACTTCCGATTATTGAGTTGGTAATTTCAACCCTATGTCTATTTTAACCTCATATATTTAGTCTCTTTGTTTATTATTTTTCTCATTACTCCATTATATTATAGAAATTTGATAGTGTTTCTGATTTGTCAAATATACTTAAATCAATAAATTAGAAAAGATTTTGTGCAGGGGTTCGATAAAAAGTTTCGAAGGGTTGTTTTATGATTATACATTTCATTACTTTTCGATTTTAATCATCGAATTGTTAAGGAATATTGCGGAGGTAATACCTGACATTATATAAGAAAAAGTTATTCCATAAAATATTCCGTATAGTCCAAGCCATTCAGACCCTAAATATGATAAAGGTATATACAATCCGAACATTTGGAAAATTGTTAATAACGATGATTTCAATGGTTTCTTTAATATATTAAAAACTGTTGTTGATTGCAGAAACAATCCCTGAAAACCATAACTAATAGGTCTAATCAAAAAATACATTGTAACAATTTGAATAACTTGCATGCTTGAATCAAAGTATCTTCCTAGGTAACCACCAATAATACCAAGTAGAATTGCCATACCGATCCCCCAAGTGATTGAAAAATAATGACTGTATTTTATACCTAATTTTGCTCGTTTAATATTTGTTGCTCCTATATTCTGTCCAACAAATGGCCCTAAAACAGAACTCAATGCCATTAAAGTGAGTAATGAGAAACTTTCTATACGAGATATTATGCCAAATGCTGCAATTGAAGCATTTCCAAAATTTGCTATCATTCGAATAATGATTCCAGTAGATAATGGAAAAATTAATCCTGTTGCGATTGCTGGTATTCCAATATGCATAATGGTTTTCCATGAAATCCAAACCTGTTCCAAAGTTGGAAGAGTGAATGAAATAAGTTGTTCCTTTTTAAATAATACCCAAAATGCAACAACTAGGGTAATACTTCTACTAATAACCGTTGCTAGGGCTGCTCCAGTAAGGTTCAATTGTGGAATAGGTCCAAAACCAAAAATAAATAATGGGTCTAATATTATATTAACAATGACGGCAACCAACATGATTTTCGCTGGAGTTTTTGTATCACCTGTTGCACGAATTGCACTATTTCCGACCATTGGAACAATGACTGTAATAATACCTATATACCATATTTTCATGTAATCTTCTATATATGTCATCACATTAATGGTTGCACCAAGCAAGTGAAATAATGGGTTTATCGTAAAGTAACCAACTATTGATATTACTCCAACTAATAAAAGAGAAAGTAATATTCCGTCTGTTGTAAATCGCTGAACTTTTTGGTGATTTCCTTCTCCAATAGCATATGATACTGCGGAGGTGATCCCCATTGAAATTCCCATTGAAAAACTCCCGATTACTAAAATTACAGGAAAAGTATAACTGATTGCAGCGAGGTGAAGAGTTCCTAATTTTCCAATAAAAAAAGTATCTGCTATGTTAAACATCACCATTCCAATCATTCCTACCATCATAGGTAATGTCAAGTGAATTAAGGTTTTTTTTATGGGACCTTCAGTCAGTTTAGCCTGTTTTGCCATTAAGTATTTTTTTATAATTATCCCGTTTTAGGCATTACAAATTTATTTTTTACCCTTTCCACAAACAGGTAAGCAGATGGAACCAGTATAAGCGTAATGATTGTAGCAAACAAAACACCGAATGCAAGGGATGTTGCCATGGGAATAAGAAATTTGGCTTGGACACTTTTTTCCATCAATAATGGAAACAATCCAAAAAATGTGGTAAGAGATGTGAGTAATATGGGGCGAAATCGTCTGGGGCCAGCTTCTAAAACTGCGTCTTTGACTGAATGCCCATCATCTCTGTAACGATTTATAAAATCCACCAAAACAAGTGAATCATTCACTACAACTCCTGCTAAAGCAACAATTCCGATAAGAGACAGGATGGTTAAATTTAAACCCATAATTAGGTGACCTATCACTGCTCCGGTTAGACCAAAAGGAATGGCTCCCATAATAACCAAGGGTTGCAGGTAAGATCGAAAGGGAATTGCCAAAAGTGTATAAACAATTATCATGGCAAAAATAAAATTTTTGAATATAGAACCCAAACTATCGCTTTGTTCCCGCTGTTCCCCTTCTAACGAATATTTTACCGATGGATAATTTGATATAATTTCAGGCAAATCAAGTTTCGCCACTGATTTCAGAACTTCATTTGCAGTGGTCTTGGACAAATCTACATTCGCCGTTACATTGACGGCTCTGTTTCTATCTACTCTTTTAATGGTCGAAAATCCTTGTGTAAATTCCATGTGAGCCACTTGCCGTAGCGGAATTTCCACACCTTGATTATTTCTCACCATGAGACTTTCCAAATTAGCAATCGTCTTTCTTTCGTCTTCTGGATATCGAACAAAAACACCTACTTCATCTCTGCCACGTTGAAAATTTTGCACTTCCAAACCATAAAATGCCTGTCGAACTTGGCTGGCTAAATTCACCATTGTAATTCCATAGTTTTTCGCTTCGGGACGCAATGACAATTTTATTTCTTCCTTGCCAAACGTGAAAGAATCTTTAACATCAATCACTCCTGGGTATTCAGATAATTTCGTTTGCAAAATTGAACTAACCGTTGTCAAATCTGCCATACTCTGGCTCATTAATTGAATATTGATTGGGTCGCCAGCAGAAAATAAATCGGATGAAAATATGACATCTTTAATGCCTTTTAATGGTGGTGTTAAATTCCGCAATCTTTGGGCAATATCGGTTGCACTAATTGGCCGATTTTCACCGGGAGAAAGTTCGATAGCCAATTCTGCAAGGTGGGGATTACTTTGGTTTACTCCACCACTTCCGGGACCTCGCGCCCGTTTATTTTTCATAGGTTGGTCACCAGCTGTTGCTAGCATATTGATAAATATTTCCTGTCCGTTGAATTCATCCGCAAGTTGACGTTTTAATTTTTCCGCAGATTCACCAAGAATTCGTAACCCTTCTTCAGACTGTTCAATAGGAGAACCATCCGGATAGGAAAGTGCAACTGTAACCATATCAGCTTCTAATGGTTGAAAGAAAACGAATTTCATCCATCCACCCGCTAATAAGCCAATCGTTAAAATGAAGATACCAGCAGACGATGCCAGTGTTATCCCTTGATGTGCCAAAGTCCAAGCTAAAAAGGGTTTATATTTTTCTTGCACAAACCAATTTAGACCCTGTTTTATTTTGCTTTGTATGCGTTCCCAACCGGAACTCAATGCTCTTAACCAGCCAAACCGACTGTGTGTATTTTCAGAAATATGCCCTAAATGAGATGGTAAAATGGTCAATGATTCGATTAATGAGAATATCAACACTATGATGGTTACCAATGGAATAATACGCCAGATTTGTCCCATATTCCCTTCGACGGCAAGCATAGGTGAAAATGTAGCCATTGTCGTTAAAACTGCAAATGTAACAGGAATGGCTACTTGAGATGCCCCTTTTACGGCAGCATCTTCCGGTGATAATCCTCTTTCTCTCCATAAAAAAACATTTTCCCCAACGACGATGGCATCATCCACTACAATTCCTAAAACCAAAATAAAGGTAAATAATGATAGCATATTGATGGATAACCCCAAGGCCGGCATGAGCCAAAAACCACCCATAAATGAAATGGGGATTCCCAATGATACCCAAAATGCCAATTTCGGTTTTAAAAACAACGCCAGAACCAACACCACCAACGCTAATCCCAAATAGGCATTTTTCGTTAACAAGTCGATTCTTCCTTTTAAAATGACAGCTTCATCACTCCAGGTTTTAATACCCACACCTGGGGGTAATTTCTCTGATAAATCTTGAGCATATTCTTTAATTATGCGTGATATTTCGAGAGCATTTTGGTCACCGACTCGAAAGACTCTGATTAAAATTGATGGTTGACCATTGAATTTTTGATTTAAATCCACTTTTGCAAATCCATCTTTAATTTCGGCAATATCTCCTAGATATAAATTCGAACCATCCCCCCGAGAAATAATGGGAATTCGTTCAAATCCTTCTCGGCTATATTGCTGACCTTTGGAACGAATAAGAATTTCTCCCACAGATGTTTCGATAACACCGCCTGGAATATCCATTGAATTCATATTGATTGCCGACGAAATTTGATCTAACGTTAATTGATACTTTTTCAAAGTAAGTTCAGAAATTTCAATTGAGATTTCCCGTTGTTTTTTACCTATTATTTGCGTGAGCGACACGCCAGGGAGGGCATCAATTTCATCTTTTATTTTATCGGCAATTATGACCAAACTTTCTTCGCCAATATCCCCAAAAACAGCAACCGTAATCACATCAGACGAGGTGGTTACATTTTGAATAACTGGTTTTTCCGCATCTACTGGGAAATTATCAATGCCATCAATATTCGTGGTAATTTTATCTTTAATTTCATTAATATCTTCACCCGGCATTATGTCCACACTTGTTACGCCGGCATTTTCAGATGCAGTGGAGGTAATGCGTTTTATCCCATTCAATCCTTGCAATTGTTCTTCGATTCTTGTACAAATCCCCTCCTCCACATCTTGCGGTGATGCACCTGGATACACAACTGTTATGGTTATCATATCCACATTCAAATCCGGAAATACTTCCATTTTAATGCGAGGTAAAGTCAATGCACCTGCTACAAGTATAAATAGCATAAACATATTGGCTGCCACAGTATTACGGATAAACCAACGGATGAATTTTTCCATTATTTTTCGACCTGTTTTTGGTTCAATTTCATTCCGTCTATCAAGATGCCTAATCGAGTCAACAATACTGCTTCGGTTGAATCCAATCCGCCAATAATATACGCCATGTCCCGTTCATAGCGTAAAATTTCCACCGGTTTTTGACGCAATAACCCTTCACGATCCACAACCCAAATTTTCTCATTTCGAACCGTATGTCGGGGAACAATCACAATATTGGAAAATGCTTTCCCTTCGATTTTTGCCTTGACAAACATCCCTACTTTTAAAGGCATAGCCTGTCCAATGATCTTATAAGGGTCTGATACTTGAGCCATGACGGAAAGCATACGCGTTTGGGGGTCAATTTCCGCAGCAGACCGAGTAATTTTGCCATTCCATTGATTAGATTTTCCGGCATATTCGATGTAAAGAGTGACCTTTGGTTGGTCATTTTTGGGGATGAATCTACCATCCAAAGGAATGTCTAAAAATTCTAAATCTTGTTCGGCTATGGGAAGAGTTATTTCCACAAAATCGGTTGCATACACTTGAGCAAGAGTAACACTTGGCCCCACCACCATTCCCACATCTACGTTTTTACTGCGAACTCTACCGTTAAAAGGTGCCTTAACATCTGCGCGGGAAAAATTCCGTTCAGCCTGTTCATAGCCTGCTTCTGCTGCTGCTAATAATGCCTTTGCTTGGGCAAGTTGCGGCTTTCTCAATGTTAAATCACTTGCTTTTCCCTTGCCCTTAATTCGTTTCCATTCTTTTTTTGCTAATTCGGATTCCGCCAGCTCTCGTTCAAAATTGACTCGCGCTTGAGATAAATTGGATTCAGCTGTAATCATGGCTAATTCAAAATCTCGTTTTTCCAATTTCAACAATACATCACCGACAGAAAAGTTGGCTCCTGTTTGTAATTGGTCCGACATCCATTCAATTTTACCCGAAACTTCTGACATGAGTATTATTTCTGTTCGCGGGCTAACCGTACCTTGTGATTCAATAAGAACACGAATATTTTGCATTTGCACTGGCTGTGTTTCTACCAAAGGAGGAAGAAATTTATTTTCTACAGCTTGAGCCGGTGGTTTGGCAATTACCATGACTACCGCCATCGCCAAACTACTTAAAATAATCCAAAATGGCATTGTTTTGGATATCATTTTTCTCATTGTCATAGAAGATCGCCCTTTCGTTTCCATGTAACAAATCCGGTGAGTAAAAATAAAATGGTTGGTGGAATTAGCTGATCAAATTCTCCCAACATGATGTGAGTTCCCACTGCACCCATCATTAAAATGGTTAAGCCTGCACCGGCAAAAACGGTTAATTGGCTTGGAATGGGTTTAATTATCATGGGAAGAATTAACCCAAATCCAGCCAAAACTTGTGCGATTCCTATGGAGCGCACCATCCACGGCTGAAAGTAATTCACCCAATTCATTTGTTCTATTAATTCATCGATGGGTAGAACAATTTTCATAGTTCCTGCTCCGCAAAAGGCGAAGATTAATACCCCTTGTATTATCCACGTTAACTTTTTCATAATATCCCTTCTTTTTGTTATTTAATTCTTTCTTTTATTATTTTTACTTGATTAATTCATCCGGTACCAAGAATCCTTAAAACATTTGTGTTCATTTAGACAAGCTCAATACTTTTCTTCGGCTGTTTGTTGTTTTGTGGAAATTTTTTCCCGTTTGCTCACAAAGTATGGATGGAATTCTATTCATGATTATTCACGGCAAAATCTCCACCCAATGCCAATAATAAATTTATTCGTGTATTAAGTCGAATGTATTGAATGGCAATTTTTGTTGACTTTGTGTCTGCCCATTGCTGTTGGCTATTTAACACCGTTATTAAATCTGTTAATCCATTTTCATATCTATCCTGCGCCAAGCTATATGCAGCTCCCGCCTGTATTACTGCATCAGTTATTGCCAAAAATTGTCGTTGAGTAGATGCATCGGCAGATAATCCCTGTTCCACTTCCCCAAATGCTGTTAAAATAGATTTTATTGCCTCTTGTTCAGCCAGTGAAAAATTGCTTTTGGATAAGGCTAAATTCGCCCGAAGCCTTCCTCCCTGGAATACAGGGGCGGTCAAATTTGCACCCAAATTCCAAACGGAATAGTCTCCATTTAATATATCTTTTAAATCAGAAGTGGATGTTCCGCCGGATGCTGTTAGAGTTAGGCCCGGTAGTAAGTTTCGTTTTGCTTGGGCTACACGAAAGCCCATTGCTTCCACCTTTTGAAGAGCAGATTGAATATCCGGTCTCCGCTGGATGATAGTGGATGGTAAACCTGCTGGAGTATTGGGAAATAATTCCGGCAATGTTGAGCTTACTTTCAGTGTTGCTGATGGATATTTTCCCATGAATATTTCCACCATTCGAATTGCATTTGATTGCTGTATGTTTTTGTTTTCCAATTGCACCTTACTCAATGCAAACGATGATTCGGCCATGCGTAAATCTAAACTGGTCGCTAATCCTTTTTGATATCGGTCTTGCACAATATTTCGAATGTCAGAAAGTGATTGGGTAATTTCCTCCGCCAACTGAAATTGTAAAGTGGATTCAACTGCAGAGAAATAAGCATTTGAAAATTGTGCAGATAAAGAAAATTGCAAATAGATTAATTCATTTTTTGTCGAATTATAATCGGTAAAGTTTGCACGTCTTTCATTCAATAATTTTCCCCAAATATCTACTTCCCATTGAACTGAAAGATTTAAATTATAATTTTCAGATTCAAAACTTGATACAGCAGTTGATGACGTTTTGCCGCTCGTGGAATCTTGACTGCCATTATCGGAACCAAACAAACTTCCAGCAAAGCCAAACGCAGATAAATTTTGTTTATTTCCGCTTCCCGTTCCGGAACCAATTACTGTGGGAAAAATACCAGCACCATTCAAGGTTGCGGATTGCCTAGCCATGTCCATTTGGTAAATAATTGATTGTAAATTTGGACTATTTTTCTGAAATAATTCAACATGATGATTAAATAGAGAATCTCCAAACACCTGCCACCATGGACCGGTTATAATTTCTTGTGGTGGCAAGGTTGTTTTCCATTTACTTGGAATCTCATTCATAATGTTAGTATTCATTTTTGGCGGATTGGCACAATTTTGAAACATTAACCCTAGGACTAACAATGCAATAAATACTCTCGTACTCGTTGTAGATTCAACCATTCTTGCCTTCCAAATTTTGAATCATTTGAATAAGAACAGTTTGCGTAGTTTTAATATCTTTATCTGGTATATCTTTTCTCACTTGCATTCTGGTCTCTTCCATGAGTGGTGTAATTTCATCAAACATGGCTTCACCCAATTTTGTTAAATGAATATGATTCACACGTTGATCAAATTGGCTTTTTACTCTGATAACAATATTTTTCTTTTCGAGCGTGGTTATAATTCTCGCTACAGACGTTTTATCTTTTGGGCAATTGCTCACAATTTTATGTTGAGCTATTCCATTGTTTTTCCAGATAGGCATGAGAACCATCCATTGGTCCAACGAAAGATTATACCCAGATTGACTTACCGTTTGCATAAATTTCCGTTCAACCAAGCGGTGAACCATCCCAAGTAAAACAGGAAGTGGTTTGTTGTTTAAGTTTAAATAATTCATATTTATTCTAATATTATTAGTTGAACCTACAACCTTTAATCAATACAATACAATAAATATTATTCTTTTTAAATTCATATTAAATTTATTAAAAAAAGGGGTTTTTAACTCATATCTCCAAACTTAGAAATCCGTGTTTTTGAATATCCCTTTTAACTTTCAATCCCAGAAATAACTTTCATTTCATTTAGAAATTTTTCTTTACATGGTACACTTTAAAGTGTTGTATTATAAAATATATCAACTACACCATCTACATCCATTTGAACGGATAATAATTCAAACTCAACTCAAAAAAATTCCAACTAAGAAGCTTTTCCATTTTATCCACTTTCGGATTAAAAGTAAATACTGATTAATTATATTCCGATTTTATTGTATTAATTAACTTAATTAAAACGTATTTTATTCAAATAAAAAAATCAATATAAAATTTGGCGAAATTTTTTCTTCAAAATTCGCGTTTAAAATATATTAGTTTTACCTGTCATTAATATAACTTTCATCTTTATTAATGAGCTCAACTAGTCATGTCCCTTATTTTAATTTACTGTTACACATATCACTATATTAATATATCAAAAAATAGTTAAATTATTATAGGATAAAAAGATAGGTATATCAGTATTATGGCTAAGTTAAAAGGACATGTATTATTCAATATTGAAAACTGTAAGGGATGTGAATTGTGTATTAAAGAATGCCCTCAAAATTCATTAGAAATGTCATCTAATATAAATAATAATGGTTACCATTATGCTTTTTTAAAAGAAGATTCATGTACCGGTTGTACAAATTGTGCTTTAATTTGCCCCGAAGGAATTATAACTGTATTTAGAGAATCAAAAAAGAAAAAAATTGCTGTACCGTCATTAAATAATACTGATAATTTTTTATTTGAGGTAAGTTAAATTATGTCTAAAAAATTATTAATGAAAGGAAATGAGGCATTAGCAGAAGCCTCAATTCGTGCCGGTTTAAAAGGTTATTATGGTTACCCAATCACTCCGCAATCTGAGTTACTTGAATATTTAGGTCAACATCTACCAAGTAGAGGTGGTGCATTTGTTCAAGCAGAAAGTGAGGTTGCTGCTATTAATATGGTATATGGTGCTTCTGGAGCTGGAGTTAGAACGATGACGAGTACAAGTGGTCCAGGGTATAGTTTAATGCAGGAAGGTATATCCTATATTGCCTGTTCTGAATTGCCATGTTTGTTAGTGAATGTAATGCGTGGTGGACCTGGTTTAGGTACAATACAACCATCTCAAGGTGATTATTTTCAAGCTGTTAAAGGAGGCGGGCATGGTGATTATAAATGCATTGTATTAGCGCCTAATTCTGTTCAAGAGATGGCAGATTTTACATATTTAGGTTTTGATTTAGCTGATACATATAGAATACCTGTCGTTATTTTGACTGATGGTGCTTTAGGACAAATGATGGAAACAGTTGTATTTCCTGATTATGATATTGAAGCAAACAAGACAGATCATTCAAGTTGGGCGACTACTGGCCGGAAAAATATGCGAAAAAAACATGTAGTTACTTCTTTATATTTAAAAGCAGAAGAAATGGAAAATATGAATTTAATTCTTCAAAAAAAATATAGAGAAATAGAAAAAAATGAAGTAAGATTTGAATCAATATTTACTGAAGATGCAGACATAATTATAGTTGCTTTTGGAATGTCTGCTAGAGTTTCGTTTAAAGCAGTTGAACTTGCTAGAAAAAAAGGAATTAAAGCAGGCTTATTTAGACCAAAAACATTATTTCCATTTCCAATTAATGAATTACAACATCTTTCTAACCAAGCAGATAAAATGTTAGTTGTAGAAATGAACGCTGGTCAGATGGTTGAAGATGTTAGACTGGCAGTGAATGGAAATATCTCCGTTGAGTTTTATGGTAGAATCGGCGGAGTAATTCCATCACCTAATGAAATATTAAATAATATAATTAATTTATCTGAATTAAAGGAATAATTATGTCTGAGTTAATATCTGAAGGGGTTCAATGTAAATTATTAGATTCTATGGATAAGGTATGGGATAGACCTGATTCTTTAATTGATGTTCCATTACATTATTGTCCTGGATGTGGTCATTCTGTTGTGCATAGAGTATTAATGGAAGTACTTGAAGAACTTGAATTAATTGAAGATACAATTGGTATAGCACCAGTTGGTTGTTCAGTATTAGCTTATTTTTATTTAGATATTGATATGCAGGAAGCTGCCCACGGTAGAGCAACAGCGGTTGCAACTGGAATTAAACGCGTAATGCCTAATAAGACAATTTTTACATATCAAGGTGATGGTGATTTGGCAGCAATAGGAACTGCTGAAACCATTCATACTATAAATAGAGGTGAAAATATTGTAATGATTTTTATTAATAATGGAATTTACGGAATGACTGGTGGTCAAATGGCTCCAACAACTTTACCTGGAGTTAGGACTTCAACATCTGTAGATGGTCGTGATGTTGAATCGCAAGGACATCCATTAAAAATTGCAGACATGATTTCTATTTTACCTGGAGCATATTATGTGACACGACAAGCAGTAACTACAGCTAAAGCGGTAAGAAAATTAAAAAAAGCACTAAAAAAAGCATTTATTTATCAAATGAATGGTGAAGGAGGGACGAGTTTTATTGAAGTCGTTTCAAATTGTCCATCAGGTTGGAAAATGACTCCATTAGAATCTAATGAATGGCTTGAAAATGATATTTTTGATTTTTATGAATTAGGAGATATAAAAGTACCAAAGAAAGGAATAAAGTGACAGAAGAAATTTTAATTGCTGGTTTTGGAGGTCAAGGTGTTTTATCTATGGGAATGACACTTGCATACGCAGGAATGATTGAAAATAAACATGTTGTTTGGATGCCAAGTTATGGCCCTGAAATGCGAGGGGGGACAGCCAATTGTACCGTTGTAATATCTGATAAAAAGGTAAGCTCTCCGATTATCAGTAATTTTGATTCACTAATAATCTTAAATCAACCTTCTATGGAGAAATTTGAATCTTATGCCAAGCCGGAAGGGAAAATAATATATGAATCAAATAATATTATCCATCCACCAACTCGAAAAGATGTAGATGTTTATAATATCCCAGCACTTTCAGAATCAGTAAAATTAAAAAATAAAAAAATTATGAATATGATTATTTTAGGATCATACTTAGCTACAAATTCAATTATAAAAATTAAATCGATTCTAGAAGCATTAAAAAAAGTTTTACCAGAAAGGCATCACCACATGATACCTTTGAATAAATTAGCTTTAATTCGTGGTGGTGAATTAATATTATAAATTATTTATTAATTAAGGAGAATACGATGACACATTCACATATACCCGAATTTAGTTCAATAGAAGAAATACTTCAATTTGCAATAAATGAAGAAAATGACGCTTATAATTATTATTTGGAAGCATCTGAAAGGATTACAGATCCTAAATTAAAACAATTTTTAATAGATTTAGCTGCAATGGAAATTGAACATTCCAATATGTTAAAAGAAAAATTAAAAGAATATAAAGCAAATATATTCTGTACAGACGCAATTATTTCTTCATTTACGGAAGAAATACAGAGTTAGTTTTCTTTATACTGTCAATAAATCCAGGATCGACGACGACTGAATTTGGGTATTATATAAATAATATTCAGATTTGGAAAGAAGAGATTGAGCATTATAACAACAATTTGCATAAAATAGTAAGTGAACAGGTAGATTGTAGGTATTCTTTAATTACTCCATTTTTATCAAAAATACCGCAATTAGATGCAGTTGTTGGTAGAGGAGGCCCCCTAAAACCTCTAAAATCTGGAATTTATAAAATTAATGATGAAATGCTATCTGATTACATTAATCAAACTTATTCAAATCATGCTTCAAATTTAGGTGCAATTTTAGCCTATAAAATTTCAAAATTATATTCATGTCCTTCTTATATTATTGACCCCGTAACCAGTGATGATTTTATTCCAGAAGCAAGAATTTCTGGAATACCTGGTATTGAAAGAAAAAGTCGTAGTCATACTTTAAATATTAAATACTGTGTATATAAAGCAGAGCAAAAATTAAATCTTCCAAATAAATCAGGTAATTTTGTAGTTTCACATTTAGGTAGTGGGTTTTCAATTGCATCAGTAAAAAATGGTAAAATTATAGATGTAAATGATGCACTTTTAGGTATGGGACCTTTTTCAATTGAGCGCGCTGGAGCAATACCCTTACAAGGACTTTTAGATTTAGTATTTAATGAAAAATTAACTAAATCTCAATTAATTGAATTATTTTCAAAAAAGAGTGGATTAATGGGGTATTTAAACACGAATGATTTACGAGAAGTTGAAAAAAATATTAATTTAAATCCTCAAGTAAAATTAATTTATAATGCAATGATATTTCAAATTTGCAAAGAAATTGGAAGTGCCTTTGCTACACTTAATGGTGAAGTAAATGGCCTAATATTAACGGGAGGTCTTTGTAAATCAAAATTATTCACAGATTATATAAAAAATAAGAGTAAATATTTTAAAAATATAATTGTATATCCAGGTTCATTTGAACTTGAAGCTCTCGCAAGTGGTGGATTAAATGCACTCAACAATCCAAGAAAAGTAAAAATATACCATTCATGATATATTCATATTCTGATATTTATAAAACATTAAATAATCAAAAACCAATTAGGTTAGGGGTTATAAACCCGCAAAGCGATTATTTATTAGAAGCAATTTCGAAGGCTGTAGAATTTGGTTGGATTGAACCTATTTCATTTTTTTCCTCAGAAAATGAAAGTGCATCTTATAAAGCAATTAAATCCGTGAATAATGGTGATTGCCAATTACTTATGAAGGGAGATATTAATACTTCAACATTATTAAAGGCAGTATTAGACTCTGAATTTGGTATTAAAACAGAAAAAATATTATCCCATATAGCAGTTATTGAATCTCCTAAATACCATAAATTATTATTAATTAGTGATGGGGGTGTTAATATAAAATTAGATGAACCAATTATAGATTCAATTATACATAACAGTGTTATATTTTCTAAATGTCTAGAAATAGCTAAACCCAAAATTGGCTTATTAACACTCGTTGAACAAATAAATCCAATGCTTCCCGAAACTCAGATTGCATATAATATTTTCCAAAAAAATAAAGAAAATACAAAAATTATTATAGAGGGTCCGATTTCCTTAGATGTGGCAATTTCTAAAGAATCTGCAAATAAAAAAAATATTTTATCTCGTATTTCAGGTCAAACAGATATAATTATTGGACCTTCAATTTCTACTTCAAATATGATTGTAAAAGCGTTGATGTCTCTGAGTAATGCAATGGGTGGCGGAATTATTTTGGGAGCAAAATGCCCCATAGTACTTTTGTCTAGATCAGATTCTATTAATACTAAATTAAATTCAATTGCATTAAGTTTATTAATGTTAAAAAGAGGTGATTATGGATATTAGAAATAAGAAAATTTTGATATTAGGTGGCTGGGGTTTAGTAGGAATGGCAATTCTAAGAAAATTAGTTATTCATAAACCCAAAGAAATTATTATTCTTTCTTTACAAGAAAGAGAAGCGAAAGATGCATGTAATGAATTGCAAAAAGAAGGTAAAAACATAAAATTAACTCCAGAATGGGGGAATATTTTTGTAAGAGATAGTTTAAAAGATTTGTCTCGTTCTGAAATTATGGAAAGTCAAAATTATAGACAAACACTTTTACAGGATGCGATGGAAGCATTTGATGAAAAAGTTATTGCTTCATCGTTTTTAAATCAAGTAATTTCAAAACATAAACCCAATATAATTATAGATTCTGTTAATTCGGCTACCGGTCTTGCATATCAGGATATTTACAATGGATATTATAACTTAAAAAAAGAATTAAGTGAAGCTCAAAAGAAAATTAATTTAACAAAAAATTTGACATCAGAAATTGAAAAGATGCTTACCACTTTATATATTCCTCAGCTTATTAGGCATATTCAAATTTTACATGCGAGCATGGTAGAAAATAAAACAGGTGTATATTTAAAAATTGGTACAACAGGTACAGGTGGGATGGGATTAAATATTCCATATACCCATAGTGAAGAGCGACCATCCAGAGTATTATTAAGCAAAACTTCGCTTGCAGGTGCTCATACATTGTTACTTTTTTTGATGGGGCGAACTCCTGAGGGTCCCATTGTAAAAGAAATTAAACCTGCAGCAGCTATTGCATGGAAAAAAATTGGTTATGGTGAAATAAAAAAAAATGGCAAGCCTATAAAATTATATGACTGTAAAATAGAAAATGCTGAAAAATTATTTAATCGTTTTAATTTTAAAGGTAATGGCAATTGGAATAATACAAAAAAAATATTAAAATCAGTATTTATTGATACGGGTGAAAACGGAACTTTCTCACTTGGTGAATTTGAAACTATTACATCTACAGGTCAAATGGAATTTGTAACTCCAGAAGAAATAGCTACAAATGTAATTATGGAAATTCAGGGCGACAACACAGGAAGAGATATTATTAATGCATTAGATAATGCAATTATGGGACCAACTTATAGAGCAGGATATATGAGACATCAAGCGATTGATGAAATGAAAAAACTTCAAGAAATTTTTAATATTGAATCAATTGCATTTGAAATATTAGGTCCACCTCGGTTATCAAAAATATTATATGAGGCACATTTAATTAAATTAGTTTGTAGTGATATGAAAGAAATTCTCAATTATTCATCATTTGAATTAACTGAAAAACTAAATCTTGAAATTTCAAAAAATAAAAATATAAGATCACAAATTATTTCAATTGGGCTTCCTATCTTATTAGCTAATGGTAATGAAATATTACGAGGGCCAATTGTTAAAATTCCAACTCAATTAGGTCGTGCATCAATTAATTTAAACGAAATTGAAATGGAGAAATGGACTTATGCTGGCTGGATTGATTTACGAGAAAAAAATATTAAATTATGGCAAACAAGAATTAAACTTATTTTAGAAGAAATAAATTCATTTCCAGTAAATGATTCAAGCTCTCGTTACCATCATGGTATTCAATATTGGGATGTAGAAAATTCATTCGATATAGGTAAAATTGCTGCATGGATATTTATCAATGAAGATAAAGGTCTGCGAATAAAAAGATAAATTGATAATAATTTTGTCTTCTAGTTGAAGTATATATAATTTTAATTATTTTTAAATAGTAAAATTGATTTTGTATAAATTTTTTTGATAAATATTTATAATTCAATATTATTAGTAGTTATTAGTGGTTCATAATTAATTTTAAGTCAAGGCATGCCTTGACCCTATGGGTTAAATTTCTAATTATTAATTACTTTTTTATTTTCGTTTTTCTTATTTATTAAAACTAATATTTTTTCACAAATTTTTATTGGAATTTTAGTTTTATTTTTGATTTCTTCAGCAGATAATTCTTTTACATCATTAAATGATTTAAATGTATTCCAAAATGAAACTACACGGTATTTACCCATTCCTGGAATTGTTAATAAAATTGATTTATTTTGTGCTTTATTTCGTTTTTGTCTGTGAAAAGAAATTGCATACCGGTGAACTTCATCTCTAATTCGTCTCAATAATAATAAACCTGAAGAATGTTTTGAAATATTTTGAGGTTCTGAAAAATGGGGGAGGAATACTTCTTCTAATTTTTTAGCTAATCCAATTACAGTAATATAGCTTAAGCCTAAATGATCTAACGCTGATTTTGCAACTGATAGTTGTCCTTTTCCACCATCAATTAATATTAAATCTGGCAATGGTAGTTTTTCTTTAATTACACGAGAATATCTTCTTGAAACAACTTCATACATTGATTTAAAATCATCAGGTCCATCAACAGATTTAATATTAAATTTACGATATTCTTTTTTTACTGGTTTCCCATCTATAAAGCATACCATTCCAGCTACAGGGAAAGCACCTTGAATATTGGAATTATCAAAACCTTCAATTCGTCTGGGAGGTGCTGACATATTTAAATCTTCTTTTAATCGCTCAACTGCATTTGGTATTAATTCTTTTCTTTTTTCTTTTTTATTTAATATTTCTTTTAATTGTAATTCACAATTTTTTCTACAAATTTCGACTAATCGTTTTTTTTCTCCAATTTTAGGAATTATTATTGAAATTTTTCTATTTGAAATTTTAGTAAGCCAAGAAATATGATCATTTATATCTGTGATAGTATGTTCAACTAATATTTCTTTTGGTATATCCATTGTTGAAGAATAATATTGTTTGAAAAATTCGGTAATTATTTTTTCATTATTAGACTGAAGTGAAATGGATAGATTAAATTTCTCTTTCCCAATAAAAAAACCATTTCTAACTTTTAGAATAACACCTATTCCAATTTTATTCTTAGCTGTTGCGACTAAAATATCTCTATCTATTCCATCCTGCGTTACTTTTTTTTGTTTTTTTGAAAAGTTCGATATAGAATTATATTGATCTCTAAACCTAACTGCATCTTCAAAACGAAGTTCATCACTTGCATTATCCATTTCAGTTTTTAAATAAATTTTTATTTTTTGATCTCGTCCTCTTAAAAATTGAATAATTAGCTTAATCATTTCATTATATGTTTTTTGAGAAACAAATCCTTCACATGGACCATCACATCTTTTTATATGGTAATCCAAACATATTTGATATTTGTTATCGATTATACTTTGATCATTAATATTGAAATTACAAGTTCTTAATGGAAATATTTTATGTATAACCTTCAGTGACTCTCTAAGTTGGCGAGTATCTGTATATGGCCCAAAAAAAAGAGAGCCATCATTTGGTAGTTTTTTTAATCTGACTAAAATAACTTGCGGAAATGATTCTTTTGTAATTTGAATATATGGAAATGATTTATCGTCTTTTAATAATATATTATATTTAGGTCGATATTCTTTTATTAAATTTGCTTCTGTCAGAATTGCTTCAACTTCATCTCTTACGACTAACCATTCAATAGAATTAATATTTTTGACAAGAATATCTGTTTTTGAGCCACCATGTCCAGAAGAGATAAAATAGGAACGAACACGGTTTTTTAGAATTTTTGCTTTCCCGATATATATTGTTTCATTTGATCTATTTTTGAAGAAATATACACCTGGAAGGGAGGGGATTGATTTTAAAATTGACCGATCAATCACGGTATTATTTATTTTTTTGGCAAAGTTCTATTAGTATTCCGCCTGTTGCTTTAGGGTGGATAAATGCAATCTTAAATCCTTCAGCACCTTTTCTTGGGATTTCATCAATTAATTGTACATTTTTTTCTTTTAAGTATTTTAAAGATGAGTCAATGTTTTCAACGGATAAAGCAATATGATGAATCGCATTTCCTCTTTTTTCGATAAATTTATGTATTGGTGATTCTAAAGATGTGGATTCTAATAATTCTAATTTCCCTTTTGAAGTATTAAAAATTTCAGTAATTACTTTTTGGTCTATAATTTCTTCTGAAATTGGATTTTTGATACCGAGAATATTTTTAAAAAAATTGGATGTTTTATCTCGATTTTTTACAGCAATGCCGATATGTTCTATTCCTAATATTTTTATCATATTAATCTTTTGTACATATTATTTCATATTCAGATGCAGATATTACTTTTGCATTTATAAATTCACCTACTGGGTGCAATCCATCAATTCGAAATATGTTATCCACTTCAGGAGAGTCTCTAAATGAACGGCCTATCGATTCATTTGAATCTAAGTGTTGATCTATTATTATTTTTTGTGTGGTACCAATAAGTTGTTGATTATTTTCATAACTGATTTCTTGTTGAATAGTCATTATTTTATCCATTCGGTCATATTTAACTTGTTGAGGGACATTGTCATTAAGTTGTTTTTCCGCAAAAGTACCTTCTTCTTCAGAGTAAGTAAATACACCTAATCGATCAAATCGTACTTTTTTTATAAAATCATATAATTCTAGAAAATCTTCTTCCGTTTCTCCTGGATATCCAACAATAATAGATGTTCTAAGTATGATATTTGGGCAAGCGTTTCGAAGTGCTTCAATTCGTTTTAAAATGCCATCTTTGCCTAATCCTCTTCTCATAGATTTTAATAATTTTGTTGAAGCATGTTGAATTGGCATATCAATATAGGGTAATAATTTTTCTAATTTTCCAAAACGGACAATCATTTCTCGGTGAAAGTGGGCTGGGTGTGCATAGTGTAAACGAATCCAATCAATTTCGTCTATTTTATTTAGTTCATCCATTAATTCATGTAATGTTGCTTTAGGTTTTAAATCCCATCCATAGGAAGTTGTATCTTGCCCAATGACTAATATTTCTTTTACACCCTGTTTTCCCAATCTTCTTGCTTCTTCCACATTTGCTTCGATAGATCGACTTATTTGTAAACCTCTCATTAATGGTATTGAACAAAAAGAACAGCCATTATCGCAACCTTCAGCAATTTTTAAATAGGCATAATGCTTTGGAGTAAGTAATGATCTAAAATAATCGGGATCAGATTTAACATATTCTTCACCTGTTAAAAAGGATATAATTTTTGCATGATCACTTGTACCAAAAAATGCATCAACTTCAGGGATTTCTCTTTTTAAATCATTGTCATATCGCTCAGAAAAACATCCCATTACAACTAATTGTTCAATTTCCCCTTTACTTCTTAACTCACCTGCTTCTAAAATTACATCTACAGACTCATCTCTTGCCGAATCTAAAAAACCACAAGTATTCACAATTACAATATCTGCATTTTTGGAATTATCTACAATATTAAAGTTTGATTTTTTTAACCCTCCAAGTAGAATTTCGGAGTCAACTAAATTCTTTGCACATCCTAAACTAATTAAATTAATATTTTTCATTTATATTTTAATTGATTCTTTCTCTGAAATTAATCCATTTAAATATGATTCTTGATCAAATAAAATTAAATCATTTGCTTGTTCACCAACACCTATAAAATATACAGGTAATCCCAACTCTAACATTATTGGAATTGCAATTCCACCTTTTGCTGTGCCATCCATTTTCGTTAGAATAATTCCATCAATTGGAATGTAATTTGAAAATTCTTTAGCTTGAGTCATCGCATTTTGGCCTGTATTTGCATCAACAGTTAAGAATGTTTGAATATCTGTTGTAATTCTGTTTACTACTTTTTTTATTTTTACGAGTTCTTGCATTAAATTTTCGGAATTATGTAAACGCCCGGCAGTATCGATGATTATTCTATCAATATTTTTTGTTAATCCACTCGTAACTCCATCAAAAGCAATTGAGGCGGGATCGGCTGATTTTTCATTTGCTACCAATTGAAAGCCTAATTTATTAGACCATTGTCGAAGTTGTTCAACTGCAGCTGCACGATATGTATCTGCAGCAACTAATAAAGTATTTTCACCCTTCTCTTTAAACCAAGCAGACATTTTTGCAGATGTAGTTGTTTTACCAGTTCCATTTATACCAACAATCATGAGCACTTGAGCAAATGGTTTTTGTTTCGGTGAATTTTCTAATAGATTTTTTAGAATAGAATTAAATCGTTCTTCCCAGTTATTTGAATTAGATGAAGGTTTTTTTAATTCGTCAATAATTACATCCGTAGTTTCCCATCCTAAATCTGCTTGAATTAGACAATCTTCTAGCATTTCAAGGTCATCCTCGGATAAATACTTTTTCCCAATTAAAGAGCCAAAAGCATGTTTAATTCTATTTCTAGTTTTAGTTAATCCCTGAATTGTTTTTTTAAATAGAGAGAACATTTGATTCCTTTAAATCTTTGAAATTTTCCATATATCTTTTAAAATAAAAATAAGAACTGAAAATAAATAAAATTGTTGAAATAAAATATAGTGTATATGAAATTATACTGAGTGAATTTATGTATGAAACACTAATAGATTCACTTGAATAGAAAACAAAACTTAATACCATAAGTGATGTGGTGAATATAAACCATTTTCCTGTCTTATTAGAGGCAAATACCCTGTTTTGTTTAAACATTAAATAAATCCCCATGGTGATAAGTATAATATCTCTAATCGCTAATATAAAAAAGAATAATAGCATTGGAAGGCCAATTTTAAAAATAAGAAATATAACAACCATCATCATACAAACTTTATCTGCAACAGGGTCAATTAATTTACCAAAATGTGTAATTTCATCTACTTTACGAGCGACCCAACCATCAAGTAAATCAGTGAAAATAATTATTCCAATTAAAGCCATTGCCATCGGTAGATTATCTTTATCTAAATAATAGACTAGAGGAATTGACAAAATCATCCGGCTAATACTTATACCATTGGCAATAGTTATTATTCGGTCTTCGCGAGTTGCAAAGCGTTTTCTCTTTATCCTATGTTTATTGCGTTTAAATTTTATCAATATTTTCTATTTAAATTAAAATTTAATAATTCAATTAATGCTAATTTTTCTGGTGATTCATTGAATAAGTCTAATGAATCTTTTGCTTTATTTGTAAATTTGTTTAATTGTTCTTTTGAATAATTTAAACTGCCTGAAGTGTTAATAATTGATTTTATTTTATCGAGTTCATTCTTTTTTGCATGATATTTTATTTTTCTTAAAATACTTTTCTTGTTTTTTTCCTCTATTTCCCTCAGTAGATGTATAAAAGGTAGCGTTAACATATTTTTTTTTACATCAAAACCAATTGGTTTACCAACTTCATCAAGTTTACCAATTACATCAAAAAGATCATCTTTTATTTGAAAAGCGATCCCCATGTATTCTCCAAATTTAAATAATGCTTCTTGCTGTTCAGGTGTTGCATTTACGGAAATTGCACCAAGTTTACATGCAGAAGAAAAAAGGCTTGCTGTTTTATCACCAATCATTTCATAATAAATTTCTTCAGTCATATCTTTTTTTAATGCTTTTTCTATTTGCAGAATTTCACCTTGACTTAGTCTTTCAGCTGTAGTTGAGAGTAATTCAAGTGCATCAAAGTTTCGTAAGTGAATCATGTTTGATAATGCTTTCGAAAACATATAATCACCTACTAATATTGCAATTTTATTTTTCCAAATTCTATTGATAGAAGGCCATTTTCTTCTAAGATCTGCCTCATCAACAACATCGTCATGAATGAGAGTTGCAACATGGAGTATTTCGACTAATGCAGCAGCATAGTATGTATTTGATGTTGGAGTACCTGAAATACGTGCACATAATAAAGTGAGAGTAGGCCGGAGTTGTTTACCTTTTTTTTTTGAAATATAATTAATTACTTTATTGATTAATTTTACATTTGAGTTTAATGATTTAGAATATGTTTCTTCAAATTGTTTGAAATCGTCATTAATTAATGTAGATATATTATAAATTGCATTATTTAATGAATTCATGAACTTTTCCGATGAATCATCCAAGACATTAATATACTAAATTCATATAATATTATAAGTGGAATTACGATTAATATTTGGCTTAATGGGTCAGGCGGAGTTAAAATTGCGGCCAAAATTAAAAAAAATACAAATACATATTTTCGATAATGACGAAGGAATGCTGGGGTGAGTAAACCCATTTTAGAAAAAAAGAATGTTACTACAGGTAATTGAAATAATATACCACAAGTTAAAATAAGCCACAGAATATAGCTTAAATAACCATCTAAAGTGTAATTATAATTTACAGGGAAATTTTGAAAAGTCATGGATGTAAAAAAGGATAATGAGTAGGGAATGATAATTGAATATGCAAAAAATATCCCACCAAAAAAGAAAAATGATGAAAAAAGCACAATTCCTAATACTTGGATTGTATAATTTCCTTCCATAGCTGGAGAAATAAAACGCCAAAATTGATATATTAAAAAAGGAATTGAACAAATAATACCACTCATTAAAGCTAAAGTTAACTTAATTGTAAACATACTAGTTACTTTCAATACTTGAAGGTTTAGTTTAACATTTAATTGGGTGGTGGGGGATATTAATATTTCCATTAAATTATCAGAATAGTTAAATGAAATTATTGAAAAAATAACAATTGCAAATAGTCCTTTAAATAATCGCCATCGTAATTCTTCTAAATGGTCCCAAAATGCAAGTTTATTTGGATCGCTCATTTATTATACATTTCATCAGATAATTGATATGGAGATTTTCGTTCTGTAATTGGCATTTTTAATTGTTCAGTTAATTCATTTTTCTTTTTCTCATCCCAAAACCCAATTTTTTGCTTTTGTGATATTAATTGATGGGTTAAATGAGAATATCTTTTTTCAGATTTATGACTTAGTTCACCGTTATTTGAAATTATATTAAAGTGTTTACAAATTTCTTCTGTTAATTCTTTTATGCCTTCATTTTTAGTTGCTATTGTTTTTTGAATGAGAGGAAACCAATCTGCATTATTGTTTCGAAGGGATAATACTTGATTTAAAGCAATAAATAATTTATTTGTACCATCTCTATCTGCTTTATTTATTACAAATAAATCAGCAATTTCCATTAACCCAGATTTCATCATTTGAATATCATCACCAGATTCAGGTACAAGAACAACGAGAATTGAGTCGGTTGCATTCATAACATCTAATTCTATTTGACCAACCCCAACCGTTTCAAAAATAATAACATCATATCCTGAAGCATCAAAAATATCCGCAACTTCACGGCTTTTATTTGCTAATCCACCTAAACTCCCTCGTGTAGCCATGCTTCTAATAAAAACATTTGGGTTTTCAAAATGCTTCATCATTCTAATTCTATCACCTAAAAATGCCCCATCCGTAAATGGGCTACTTGGATCTATACCAATAATCGCGACCGATTTACCTAAATCTGTAAATGATTTAATTAAACAATCTGTAAGTGTACTTTTTCCTGAACCAGGAGGTCCTGTAATTCCGATGCGATGTGCTTTACCAGTATATTGATAAATTTTAGAAAGAAGTGAATGGCTTTCAATTGTGCTATTTTCAACTATTGAAATTGCTTTTGCAATATCAAGTGTATTTTGACTTAATATACCCGATATTAATTCATTTATATTTATCATATTGAATAAAAATTATTACCCAAATATTTTTTTATAATAGACATAATTTGGAATAGTTAATGTGTGTCCATTTTTAATAACTAATCCTTTTTCTTCCAACAATTTTAAAACACGAGAAACTGTTTCTCGTGAAGTACCTGCAATATTTGCAATATCTTGTTGAAAGGGTAGTTTTTGAATTGTAACTTTACCTTTTCGAATTACACCATTATCTTCAGCAAGGTTTAATATACAAACACCGATTCGATGTTCAGCATCATCTAATGAAAGTGCTTCAATTTGTTGGTCTGAATGTCGAATTCGTTTTGCTAATTCAGATAAAAGAGTAAAGGCAATTTTATTATTATGTTGTAATAAATCTATAAAATCGGTACGATGTAATAAATAAAGTTGACATTCTTCTTGAGCCAATGCATTTGCAGAGCGTGCTTCACCATCTAAAGCGGATAGTTCACCAAAGAATTCGCCCACTCCCATTAAGGCTAAGATTACTTCTTTTCCTTCGTCATTTAGCCGTGTTATTTTAATTGTTCCTTTACGAACAATATATACAGTATCACCATATTCTTCTTCCAAAACAATCATACTATTTTTTGGAAAAGTTTTTACAGTCATTACTTGCTCAATTCGCTCTAGTTCTTTGTCTGATAAACCAGAGAATAAAATAATGTCTTTTAATAATTCATCCATTTGTTTACTCCTATTGCTTTTTATTTAAAAATAGGGAAGATAATAAATTAATTTCATTTACTTTTGATTTCCAATATATCATTTTAAAATTCTTCATTATAATATTGACAGGCGACTAAATGACCATTTCCAGCATCAATTAATTCTGGTACCTCAATTGCACATTCTGGTTTTGCAATAGGGCATCGAGTTCTAAATGCACAACCTGATGGTTTATTCATGGGTGTTGGTATATCACCTTTTAATATTATTCTTTTCTTATTTTTATTTGCAGGATCAGGCTCTGGAACTGCAGAAATAAGTGCTTTTGTATAAGGGTGTTTAGGGTGGTGATAAATTTCTGAACTAATCCCAATTTCAACAATATTCCCTAAATACATTACAATTATTTTATCTGAAATATGTTCAACAACACTTAAATCATGGGCGATAAAAAGATACGATAAATTAAATTCTTCTTGTAAATCCATCATTAAATTAATGACTTGAGCCTGAATAGATACATCAAGAGCTGACACGGGTTCATCACAAATAATTAATTTTGGATTTGTTGCAAGTGCTCTCGCAATTCCGATTCGTTGTCTTTGTCCACCCGAAAATTCATGTGGAAATCGGTTTGCCTGTTCAGGTTGTAAGCCAACTTTTTCAAGAAGCCAAATCACTTTTTCTTGAATTTCTTTTGATGATAATTTTGTATGGATTTGGAGTGGTTCACCAATAATTTGTTTAACCGTCATTCGGGGATTTAATGATGCATACGGATCTTGGAATATCATTTGTACATCAGACCGATACTTTTTCATTATCTTTGATGGTATTTTTACAAAATCTGCTCCAACACCATTTAGATGATAATTTATATTTCCTGTTATTTCAACGTCCGGTGAAACATGTTTTAAAATATTAATCATTGCTCGACCAACAGTTGTTTTACCACAACCTGATTCACCAACTAATCCAATTGTTTCTTTTTCATTTATTGAAAATGTAATCCCATCAACTGCTTTAACAGTTGCTACAATTTTTGAAAGAATTCCACCATAAACAGGAAAGTGTACTTTTAAATTCTTTACTTCTACTAATGAATTATTTTTCATAATTATGCTACACTTTGTTGAGTTTCAATTACATGACATCTAATGTAATGATTATTTCCAATGTCAATTAATGGTGGTTCTTTAGAATCGCAAATATCTATTTTTATGTCACATCGAGTACAAAATTTACAACCAATTGGCATTTCTAAAATACTGGGGACCATACCATCAATAGTTTCAAGTCGTTTCTTTATATTCGTCTTACTTGGCCTTGGAATTGAATTAAGCAAACCATGTGTATATGGATGTTTTGGATTTGCAAATAATTCATTAACCGATGCAACTTCTTGAATCATACCACCGTACATAACTACAACCCTGTCACATGTTTCTGCAACAACAGCCAAATCATGAGTTATTAATACAACAGCAGACTCAGGGTTGATTTCTTTTAAATCAGTCATTAGATTTAATATTTGAGCTTGAATTGTAACATCTAGTGCTGTTGTTGGTTCATCTGCAATTAATAGAGAAGGCTTTTTTGCAAGTGCCATTGCAATCATTGCTCGTTGACGCATTCCTCCTGAAAATTGGTGTGGGTAATCATCCATTCTTATTTTAGGGTCTGGTATTCCAACCGTTTCTAACAATTTAGCACCTTCTGCATATAAATTCTTTAAATCATCAATTGTATCTTGTGAAATTAATTTATAAAAAATAATCATCAAAATCGAATGAAGTATAGGGATAAATGAACCGATTAAATAAAATATTAATATATCAATTATTCTAAAAGACCACCCTAGTGATAGTTGGCTTAATGCAATAAAAATAATTCCAAAAACAAATGTGGATTTTAAATGTTCATTTATTGGTTTTGATAATTTTTTTTCAGCACTATTGATTATCCCATTCTTTATATTTTCTAAAATTGAAAGTGGGCGAATAGATTCAATAATTTGAAATCCAATTGTAAACACAGGATTCAAAGAAGTCATTGGTTCCTGGAATATCATTGCAATTTCATCACCTCTTAAATTTTTCATTTGATGAAAGAATTTTTTACGCCATTTATCCAATTCTGAATTATATGGTGAAGAATAAAATATTTTAAAGGTTAAATATAATCCTAAACCTAGTAAAATTGAATGAATGAGAAATGAAAGATTAAATTGAAATTGTATCGTTGTAAATAGAGCTATAGACAATAATGTTATAATTGCCCGAGGGTATCCTTTGAGGTGTATAAAATAATTATATTGAGCGAGTTTTTTTATATTATTATATTCATCTCCATCAAATATCTTATCTCCCTTAAATAAAATTTCACCATTTGATACTTCACCTGGAGGGTTAGGAATTAATTGAATTAATGATAAAACAGAAACTGACTTTCCTGACCCCGATTCACCTACAATCCCTAAGGTTTCTCCTTCATAAATATCGAGGTCAATACCACGGACCGCCGTTGCCCATTGTTTACCAATTTTAAATCGAGTAATTAGGTTTTTTAATTGAACTAATTTTTTCATTATCTTAACCTTGAATGAACTTTAGGGTCAAAGGCTTCTCTTATGCCTTCACCAATAAAAACAATTAATAATAAGGTAATAAATTGAGCTCCAACAGGTGCAAACACCATCCACCACTTTGAAATATTTTGAAGTCCGACATCTAACATTTGTCCCCAACTGGGTGTCGGTGGAGGCATACCAAACCCTAAATAGTCTAATGAAACAAGTGCACCGATTCCAGCAATAATACTAAAAGGAAAATAGGTGATAATTGGTACAAGTGAATTTGGAAGAATATGTTTGAAAATAATTGTTTTATTATTTTGTCCCATAGATATTGCTGCAGCGACATAATCTTTTGATTTTTCTCTATAAAATTCAGCACGCATTAAATAGGTGATACCAATCCAATTAACGAGTAAGTAAATTCCAATTAATACAGCAAAAGTTGGTCTAACAATAGAGGCAATGATAATGATTACAAAGAGGAGGGGAAGAGTGGACCAAATTTCAATTATTCGTTGAAAAAATAGATCAAATTTTCCTCCAAAATATCCCATTGAACCACCAATTGAAATCCCAATTAAATAATTAAGCCCTGTTAAAATAAGTGCAAATGTAATTGAAATATTAAATGCATATAATAGTCTAGAAAATACATCTCGTCCAGTATCATCGGTTCCCAATATATGATTTCCTTGCCCAAAGGGTGCTTCAAACATTTTATTTCCAGCATTTATATCACTTAATTGATTATGAGGATAAAGTGGCATAATTAACCAATTATCGCTATTATCATTTTTCCATCTTCGTTGAAGCTTAATATAATCAGCTTCGCCCGGTTTATCTTGTCCAAAATCATTACCTAGAAAAATTTTATCTGGGATTAAGCTAAAATCATGAAATGCTGGGAAATGTATTTTGTTATTATAACTTACAATTATTGCTTTATTATTCACTAAAATTGGCAGTACCCATGAAATTGCATATAAAAAAATTATTATTATTAATGAATAGTACCCGCGTTTCATGGATTTAAATTTCATCCACCTTTTTTGAGTAATAGATAGTGAAGTCGTATCTATATCTTTTTTTTGTGAAAAAATCATTTAAATCGAATCCTTGGATCAACAGATGCTAAAATCAAATCTGATATTAAATTTCCTATTAATTTTAACATTACTGTTATTACTAAAAATGATAATACGATTGGGTAATCTCTATCTAAAATTGCTTGAAATGACATTTTACCAAAACCATCAATATTAAATACTTTTTCAATAATATATGATCCTGAAATTACGATACCAAGAATATGTCCAATTCCTGCAGCGATTGGTATCAATGAATTTCGTATTGCATGAACCCAAACTGCTCGTTTTTCAGATATTCCTTTGGCAAATGCCGTTCGAATATAATCTTGAGATAATTGCTCTAGAAGCCCATTTTTCATTAGAACTGTTAGTGTTGTAAAGCTTCCAATTGAATAGGCAAATATAGGCAATACCGCATGGTGTAATTGGTCTAATATTTTTCCAAACAATGATAATGAATCCCAAATTTCAGAGGGAGATCTAAAACCGCCTAAGGGGAATACATCCCAAAATGAACCTCCACCTAATAATACAAGAAGAAC
>Ga0209992_10001162_pt1 | contig 29567 bp, 28 predicted proteins | sample 2SBtaG_2_FD_182564 | JGI IMG/M metagenome (GOLD analysis project Ga0209992, IMG submission 182564) | Deep subsurface microbial communities from Kolumbo volcano to uncover new lineages of life (NeLLi) - 2SBTROV12_ACTIVE470 metaG (SPAdes)... | ecosystem: Environmental > Aquatic > Marine >... | reverse complement strand
AATTTGTATAAGAAATATAATTTTAAAAATGTGGGTGTGAAAAGCATTAATAATAAGCAAGTAATCTGCATGGAGTTAATAAAATAATGCAAGAAATTTCCATTAATAATAGAAAAATAGGTCAAGAATATTCTCCTTATGTCATTGCTGAAATGTCAGCAAATCATAATGGTGATATTAATAATGCTTATAAAATTATTGACATGGCCAAAGCATCTGGAGCTGATGCGGTTAAGCTTCAAACCTATACACCAGACACTTTAACAATCGATAGCGACCTACCTGATTTTCAATTGACCGAAGGACTTTGGGCTGGCCAAAGCTTGTATGAGTTATATAAGGGGGCTTATATGCCATGGGAATGGCATAAACCCTTATTTGATTATGCAAAAAAAATTGGTGTTACGATATTTAGCTCTCCATTTGATAACACTGCTGTTGACTTACTTGAAGACTTGAATGCGCCAGCATACAAGATTGCCTCTTTTGAGGCAGTGGACCTGCCTTTGATAAAATATGTGGCTCAAACTGGAAAGCCCATGATTATCTCAACAGGAATGGCAGACGCACAAGAGATTCAAGAAGCTATAGAAGCTGCACGAGAGGGAGGGTGTAAAGAGTTGGCAATACTACATTGCGTAAGTGGGTATCCTGCTCCAGCAGAAGATTACAATTTAAGAACGCTGGCTGATATGCAGAAGAGATTTGGGCTAGTTACTGGTTTATCAGACCATACAATTGACAATACAACAGCAATTACTAGTGTGGCATTAGGCGCATCAATTATTGAAAAACATGTAACTCTTGATCGTAATGGTGGCGGTCCTGATGATTCTTTTTCACTTGAATCGGAAGAATTGAGGCAATTGTGTATAGGAGCTAGAACAGCATGGGAGTCACTTGGAAAAATTGATTATGGTCGAAAATCAAGTGAGAACGCTAATGTAAAGTTTCGTCGCTCATTGTATTTTGTTAAAGACATTAAAAAAGGTGAAATAATTACTAATGAACACGTTAAAAGTATTCGCCCCGGTTTTGGCCTATCTCCTAGGTGTATTGATGACATTTTAGGAAAGAAATTGAATAAAAGAGTAATTGCAGGCATGCCGGTTTCGTTTGATCTATTCGATGTGCAAAAGGGATCTTGATGTTACTATATCTCTCTAAGGTGACACAATTTTGAAGATCATATTTCTTATAGAGGCTAGGCAGTCATACCGTTATTTATCCTCTTTAATAGAGGGTGCTTTGACCGATCGTCATTTGGTGGAGGTTTGGCATTATTGTTTTTCAGTAAAAAGTATACCAATTTATAAGTCTCCCTTTTTTGACAAACAAATAAATAATTTAAAATTTAGAGCTGTAAGAGGAATACCCGATTTAGAGAGTCAGATATCTTCATGTAAAGAAGTAGATTATTTTGTAAGTTTAAATCCAGTTCCATTTCAATTAACAAAAGACACATATCAAAAGATCAATAATAAATGGTGTGTTATTCAGCACGGCATAGATTCCTATGCTACTGCTTGGCATTGGGGTCTTTTTGACTATGATTGTGATTTGTTACAAAAATATGGTAGGCACTATTTTTCTTATACTGAATCGTTCCATAATTTGTGCGTAGATTGGTTGAAAAAATATGCAACTCCAAGCGAGCCGTATAATTATCAATTTTATACATCCAGCGATACCACCCCTCATGAAATTGGTTGTACAATGGGAGACTTTGACAGTCATGATAGTGCTGATTTGGACAAAATTAGGACCAAGTATGGGGTTCCACATAATAAGAAGATATGTATTTACCTGCCTTTCCCCTTTTATCCAGCGAGGGCAAAATATGTAAGAGGCGGTAGTTATGCCTGGGAATCCGCTTTTTCTGGAATTTTTACAAGCAGTGAGGATAATAACCCAGGGCAAAAAAAAAGATTAAAGTCTTATTTTGTTAACATCTCAAGGAGGTTGTTATATTTGTCAAAGGTATTGTGTGACAAAGAAGCAAGAAGATGGCTTTTTAATCGCTGGAATGAGCCGTCAGTTATTAAAGAAGTTAAAAGATTTTGTGATGCAAATGATTTGTTTCTGGTGGTCAAGCCACGTAAAAAATTCTTATCTACTAAGAAAGTATCTATAATAGCGGATTTAGTTATTGATGATGACGAGCTGCAATACCATCCGTCAAAATTACAAGAGATTTTTAGAATTTCTAGTATTTCTATAGGGTATCAAAGTACAGCTGTATTTGAGTCAATTCTATATAATGTGCCTTTTATTAATATCGAGATGCCAAAATCTTTTTTTAATTATGAAGATGCCAGAATAGAGATACATAGTTGTAGAGATGGCGGAATTTATAATTATAAGGGTGTCTCTTATAATGTTAAAATACCAGAATTGCTTAATACCTTAGGAGATGACCCTTTGGCAAAGTACGAAATCTCTAGTCGCGCTCGAGAGAATTATATAAGGGAATACTTAATTAATAACAACTCTGCTATTCCGGCCAGAGAGTTTTTGAAAGTGTTGTGTAAACACAAGATAGAGTCAGATTAGTTATTTTAGAGTCAATTGTTTAATGTGTGTAATATAAGCCTATGATAAAAACCTTTCACATTGGGCCGCACAAGACTGCGTCGACTTACCTACAACACCATATATTTCCGAACATTAAAGGTGTTGAATATCTAGATGATGGTTGCATCACCGGATTCTATAAGCGAGGAGTAAAGTTTTCCGAAGAGGGGTGGGTTTTTTCTAATGAGGCGGCACTTGGACATCCTTATTCAGTCACACAACCCCCTAAGTACGAACAGTTTCTGTATTTTTGTAAGGGCATTGGTGTGACTAGATTGATTGCAGTAAGACGTAGTTATCAAAGTTGGGTTAGGTCGGTTTGGTTTCAAAGTTTGAATGAATATGGGGTGACTGGATTTAGTGATTGGTATGCAAAGAATGAAGCTAACTTAGAATCTTGGCGCATGTTGTATTCAGACCTTGAATTTTTGGCTTGTGACCGTGGATTTGAGTTATTGATTGTCAATCTATCGAGTCTTCAAGAGGATCCGACTCAGGTAGCGAAAGAAATAGCAGAGTTTTGTGGTGGCTCTTTTGAAGGTAAAATCAAACATGGCCGTCTGAATGAGTCGGCATATGGGCGGTTTTTTATATCTTGCTATCTCTCATTAAATCGCTCAATTGGCAGGATTCAAATTTTGCGTAAGTTATTGCCCATGCTGCGGTTGTCACCACGGGCGATAATGCAAAAAAACATTATCGGCCGAGTTTTGAGTATGTTATCTAAGTCCGAAACTCAGATGCCAAATGATCTGGCATACAAAGAGTGGCTGTAGTGGAACACTTCCTTAGAAGCCTCAAGACTGAACGATTAAATTATCAAAACTTTGCAAACCATTACGAAGTTGTGCAAAATTTAGAGAGAGTTATATTTACTTTTATAACTACAAAAGGATTCATTCATCGATTGGGCATATGATACCGCTCAGAAAATAGCTGAATTGGAAAAAGTGAGTTTGTATTTGTGATATTTATAGAAGTGTTTTTTAGGAAAATTATTCGGAGAAAATTTTGAATTCAAAAGTTAAATCTACTAAACTTGGAATTTGTATATTGGCACACCATAAACCGTGGCTCATAATGTCGTCTCTTGTATCTCTTGCTATGCAGACTGACAATGATTTTGACATTCACATTATTTATATAAAAGGGAATGGAGAGAATAGAAGTAAGGAGTCATATCAAGAGTTTTATGAAATATCAGATAAAATAAATGAACACAATATTCATCTAAGTGAAGACGATAATAGAATTTTAAACATAGTTAACAAGACTAATTATCAAATTACTTATCATGAGTTTTCTAATGACCATGGGCTTGATACAGGGGCTTGGTATAAGTTTATCCAAAAGGGAGTTTGGAAGGGATACAACCATTCATTTTTTTTAATGGAAGGGTTTGTCTTCACGAGTAGTCATGTTTTAGCATCGATAAAGGCCCTTATTAAAAATCAGAAAATAGATTTCATTAGTTCGGGGCATGAAAAAAGAACTATGTCCCGAGCTCTTTTGGAAAATTTATTCACCATGCCGGGTAAAACATATGGGATGAATCTCTATCATCAGAAAATTATTAATAAAATATTTAGGCGATTTTGTCAAGACAAAAAGTTTAGTAAATTGTATAGAGAGTGGAACAAAGATAGTGTATCAGCTACATTTTATTGCACCCCTAGTTCAGTATATTCATTTGTAGATAAATTAAGATTTTTTCTTATAAATTTATTAAAACGTAAGGTAATTTGTAATCCGACAGGAAAATTCGTTCTTGAAAATCCAAATAGGAAATGTCATAGTTATAAGAAAATAGGAGAATGTCATACCTTAATTAATGGCGTTAATTTTCATGTAGAAAATTCGCCATATTACTATGGGTGTTCATGCCAGCATTTATTTTCGAACCGTTTTTTAAAATCTATGGACGATAAATATAAGGAAGGTGACTTTTGGGGTGTGGCTGATTTGCCTTTTTCAGCTACACCGTTAGAACCGTTATGGGGAATGTTGCCAGCATGGCTTGGATATAAAAAATGGTTTTTTGATGGAATCCATAGACCTAGAAAGAATTTTATTACATATAAACGTGAGGATGATGTTGAAGGCATGTGCCATTATCTCAATATTTATTATAAAGGCAAGTTGATAGTAGAGCCTAATGGCGACTTTATTCGTATAAAATGGCTAGCAAAAGACTATCAGTACTTAAGGTCTCTTTTGGGGAGTGATTTTTTCACATAAAAAATGCGTTCAATTAGTCTAAATAAATACCATTATGCATAGACTTAAGGATGAGCACAAAGGAAAAAGTGCTATTATAATTTTTGGGGGGCCGTCTATTTTTGAGAATGATTACAACTTATCATTACTCAATAAAACAAATCATGTAGTTTTTTTAGAGTCTAAAGCCCTTACTAAAGAATTTTTAAAATTCAATATTAGTCCAGATTACTATTTCATGCCTTATCCTGAAAAAACACGCACAAATACATTGCAACATCAGTTTATACAAAGTGTATCGTGTAATTTTAACCTTGGCCCACTTTTAAAAAGAAAACATGCTGATGAGTGGTATGAATTTAAAGATAATTTTAAAAAAAAATTAGATGTTAATAGAGTTGACTACCCTCATAAAAAATATAGAGTAAAAAAAGATGTGATTTTAGAAAATTCACCCCTTTCAATTTTGAGAGCTATGCCGGATATTCCATTAATAACGTATGATAAAGCTTACAATGCTGATCTGTTTTCCACTCTAGAGTTGGATAATTGCGTGTATAAGTATACTGTTGATGAGGGTGTGTCTAATAATATAAAAGATTATCTAAACCCAAAGGTCCTAAACAGCAAGCTGACAATTAAAAATATGGGCTATGCCAACTCCGCAGCAATATCGTTATATCCCTTGTTGACTCATATGGGCTTTGAAAAGGTATTTTTTATAGGTATGGACATGTCTGTATTGGGAGCATTTGAATACTCATCTGTAAATACTTTCAAGTCTATGAGGAAATACAAATTGTTTTTTAATGCTGCACGCAGTACATTTTCTTACGATTTTCCTCGTGGACTTGGAAAGGGGTTGTTAAGCCTAGGGCGGTCTATCTATAATGACCTGTATGGTCTAAATCTATATCGTCTATTTTCTTCAGATAAATTCAAGAAACTTTATCACGACTCCTACGGATTGGCAGGAGAGTTTATGAGAGAGAAGTCTCAATTAGAGGATTGTGGAGTTATTTTTAATCTGTCCAACATTGAGTATGTGAATATTTATGAGGAGTATAAATACGCACTCCCCATACCTGGAATTAAGAATATTTCTTATCAGGAATTTTTACACAGGTCAATTAAATAAATAAAATATAAAAATATGTGCGGTATTGCAGGTTACAAAACTCAAAAACCTATTAATCACTCATTTATTAAAAGTATGGTTGATTCTCTAGTTCATAGAGGGCCAGATTCTGATGGGTTTTATACTGCTAATGGATATAGTGCTGGAATGAGAAGGTTGAGTATTAACGGTATAAGCGATGGGTCTCAGCCTTTATATAGCTCTGATAATAATGTAGTGTTAATGTACAACGGAGAAATATATAATTATCGTAAATTAAGGCGAGAATTGGAGCAAAGAGGTAAGGTGTTTAGAACCAATTCTGATGGAGAGGTTATTTGTCATTTATATGAGTTTTATGGCGAAGAGTTATTTTCTAAATTGGATGGAATGTATGCGGTAGCTTTGTGGCTGGAGAAAGAAAAAAAATTGATACTTGCGAGAGATATTCCAGGAGAAAAACCATTATACTACTATATGTTGTCCAATAATGAAGTTGTCTTCTCATCGGAAATTAGGAGTCTTGTCAAGTTTCCGGGATTAAAGCTTAATCTAAATACACAGTCTTTATGGGATTTTTTAACCTTTACTTGGATACCGCAACCAGAGACAGTCTTTGAATCGATACAGTCTCTTGATAGTGGACATATGCTGATTGTTGATAATTATGGCGCTAGAAAAAAGAAAATAAATTATATTTCCCCTATTGATGTGGACCTTGATAATGAAAAAGAGTTAATTGAGTACACAAGGGATATTGTTACTAGTGCTGTTCATAGAAGATTAATATCTGACGTCCCTGTAGGCTGTTTTTTAAGCGGTGGCGTTGATAGTTCAATTGTTGCTACTATAGCCTCAAAACAGCTTCAAAATATGAATACCTTTACCGTTTCATTTGATGATATGAGTGACCCATATGGGCATGGCAAGTCTGATGAATCTGTTTATGCGGCTCAATATGCAAGGGAGTTGGGTACAAAGCATCACAACGTGCATGCTAATGCTTCAACGTTTAAGTTAATGTTACATGATTTTGTGAAATATTCTGACCAGCCTTTTGCTGTGCCATCTGGATTGGGGATATTGGCTATTTCTGAAGTGGCTGAAAGTAAAGGTATAAAGGTACTTTTGTCTGGAGATTGTGCTGACGAGTGCTTTGGCGGGTATTCTTGGTATCCCTATCTTGATAGGGTTTACAATCCTGATGCTAGCAGTCAAGGTAATCTCTTGCGTGAAGATGTTACATTTAATACTTACGATATGAATCTTGAAGACAAAGTTAATTTGTTAGCAAAGTACCATCCTCAAAGGAGAGCGTTAGCATGGCACTATTATGCCTCAGAGTCAGAGAAAAAGAGTTTGTTAAATAGAGATTTTTTTGCAGATGCTCTCTCTTCTGAAAGGCATTTTATTAATTTCAATCAGAGCGAACACTGGACCCCTGAAATTTTTATAGAGCAAGATAGGTCGTTTTATTTGAAAAATGAAATGTTGCAAAAGCTTGATCGTATGACAATGGCGCACTCAGTAGAAGGTAGAGTTCCTTTTTGTTCCCAAGAGATTCTACAGTTGTCAGATATGCTTAATTATGGGCACATGGTAAGAAACGGCGAAACAAAGTGGTTGTTAAAGAAAGCGTTTGATGGGGTGGTGCCAAATGAGATAATTTATAGAGAAAAACACGGATTTAATATACCTGTTGATCATTGGTTAAGAGGTGAATGGTTTGATCTCTTTGATCAAGCATTCTCACGCGATTCTAAGCTGATGGATTTTGGTATTATTACAAGCAGTAGTAGAGAGTTTGCTTTGAAAATGTTAGAAGATACAGATAAGCAAAATGGGCCAACTATTTTCTCGTTGGTAACTTTAAATTTATGGTTGGAGAGTTTTTGATGGAAATAATTGCTGAAATTGGTCAGAATCACAATGGAGATATGGGTCTGGCAAAAGAATTAATTTTTGCTGCTAGTGAAAATGGGGCGGATGTAGCTAAGTTTCAAATATTTTCGGCAGAAGAAACGTTTGGAAAGGTTGATAATGAGTGGTTTGATTACAATTTAAAAACACAATTAGACAAAGACAGCCTCTGGCTACTCTCCGAGACGTGTAAAGAGGCAGGTATTGAATTTATGGTGTCAGCCTTTCACCCAAGATTTGTAGAATGGCTGGAAGAGGTTTGTGTTGATAGATATAAATTAGCTTCTAGAGAAATTTTTAACAAAGAATTAATGGAGGCGTATTTAAAAACAAGTAAGCCAATCCTAGTTTCTTTAGGGTTTTGGGAGGAGGGAAGTTTGCCAATATTTGAAGGAAAATCATCTATTAGTTATTTGTATTGTATTTCAAAATACCCAACGTTATTAAGAGATATAAATTTTTCAAGTATAGATTTTATTGATAAGTATGATGGTTTTAGTGATCATACAATTGGCATTTCGGCACCGATGATAGCGCTATCTAGGGGTGCGAAAATTATTGAAAAACACTTTACTCTTAACAAGCGGCTTTTCGGCCCTGATCATGCTGGAAGTATGACTCCTGAGGAATTACGCACACTTAGTTTGTTTAGAGATGATTTGCAGCAGTGTATGGCATAGGCTAATTTTATGAAGTTTTGCATTTTAACTACTGATACTGATCATCACACCTACTTCATTAATAAAATACAGGAGAAGTTTGACATTTCTTTTATTGTGTATGAGACATCTAGGTTAGAGTTTCCTTACGATACTCGGTCGGCATTTGAAAGGTCAGAAAAACTATTTGAAAAGAATTTTTTTTTTAAGGGTTGCCCTTCTATTAAACAATTTAAAGCCCCAATATTTTCAGTGCCCAGTATTAATAACCTCGAATTTAAGGAATTTTTGGAACATAATCAGGTGGATTTTGCTATTGTTTTTGGTTGTGGGCGAATAAAGACACATATAATCGACTTGTTTCCAGAAGGGATGATTAATATTCACAGGGGGATTTCAAGAAAGTACAGGGGGCTAGATAGTGACCTCTGGGCTGCGTATAATAATGATTTTAATAATATCGGTATCACACTTCATTATATCGAAAAAGGTTTGGATACTGGGCCAATAGTGTTCGAAGGTGCTATAAAGATACATGCATCTTGTAAAATTTATGAGTTAAGAGCGCATACAACACTTTTAGCAACTGAAAAAATTTTAGATTTTCTTGATAAGAAATGCAAAAAAATACAGGTGCAGGCAAGTCCACAACTGCCTGGAAAGTACTATTCTGCCATGGCAGCACAGAAAAAGATCGTTGCTGAAAGTAATTTTAATCATTATGTCAGAACTAAATCTTGGAAATTACAGTATGATTGATAATCAACTTAAAATCTTGTTATATCATGGCGTAACAAATTGTACAAGTTCTGGGATCGAGAACAATTCAGGGAAGCATATTGACAGTAAAATATTTCAATTTGAGATGCAATATATTAAAGATAATTGTAATGTGTTAAGCATGAGTGATGTTATTAGTGTATTTGAGAGTAAAAAATCAATTCCAAAAAATTCTGTGGCGGTGACTTTTGACGATGGTTTTGCCAATAATTATTCGGTTGCTGCCCCAATACTTAAAGCACTTGAAATTCCTGCGACTTTTTATATCACTACAGGCATTATTGGAACAGATAAAATGTTTTGGGTGGATCAATTAGAGTCTTGTATAAATCTTACACATAAAACGGAGATAGCCGTTTTCCTTGGGGATGATCAGTGCGTTTTTAATTTGAGTGATAATGAATACAAGATTGAAGCTTTAAAAAAAATAAAAAAATATTGCAAGAATATACACCCCAGCAAGAAAGATAAAGTTGTTGAAATGGTTTCTTATGAAACAGGCGTAATTCCAAGTGTGAATCAAGGCCCAAACTATAGGGCTATGACATGGGAAGAGGTTCAAGAAATGAATTCTGACCCCTTGTTTACTTTTGGAGGGCACAATGTTACACATGATACGCTATCATACTTGTCTCGTGATGAAATGCGTCAACAAATACGATGTTCAATAGAAGAGCTAGAGGAAAATCTTGGAGAAGTGGTTGAGAATTATTCATATCCAGAAGGGCAAAGTAATCATTTTAATAATGAAGTAATTTTATTCTTGCAAGAAAATGGCATTAAATGTTGCCCTACAGCGATTAACGGAATAAATACTCTTGGCGATGATTTATTTCATTTGAAGCGTATTATGGTTGGCATGGCCAATATAAAATTTCCATACAAGATAGAGAGTCAAATAAAATGAATATCAGCCCTCCATTAGTTACTGTATATATGCCGTCGCATAATTATGGAAGATTTTTATCTGAAGCGATCGAAAGTGTATTAAGACAAACATTTGATTCTTGGGAGTTGCTTCTTATAGACGAGAAATCAACAGATAATTCGGTTGAAGTTATGAAGTTATATTGTGGAAATCCTAAAGTCAAACTGTATCACACAGAGCATATCGGATTGCCAGAAGTTGCAAATTTTGCAATTAGCAAAGCCAAAGGGAAATATATTGTAAGACTAGATGCTGATGATGTTTTTGATGATAATGCGCTACTAGTTCTAAGTAATTACCTAGAAAGAAGACCTGATATCGCATTAGTTTTTCCTGATTATTTTTTAATGGATGAACATGGATTTGTTTATGCGCAGGAAAGGATTCAGCCTATTTATTATGCTAATCATATGCTAGATTCACCTCCAAATGGAGCATGCACAATGATTCGCAAGGGTGTATTGCAAGAGATAGGGGGGTATAGGTCTGATCTCGGCGCTCAAGATGGGTTGGATTTGTGGAGCAAGATCCGTCATCAATTTAAAGCTGAAAATGTAAATATTCCTCTTTTTTATTATAGAAGACATGGGAAGAATTTAACTGGAGATAGGGAGTTTATTCTTAATGCCAGACGAGAAATAAAAAAAGACGCATCTATTGATAAGATTGCTGGGAGTAGGCCAATTATAGCCATCATTTTATGTAGAGAAAATTATGACTTTGTTCCGAATTTGTGGAAACAGAAGATTACTAATAAAACATTGCTTGATATAGCTGTAGAGAGGTGCCTAAATTCTAGTTTGTTCGATTTTATTGTTGTCTCTTCGGATAATTTAGAGGTTAGGCAGTATTTGGAAAAATATACAGATAGTAGAATAATATTTAAAAAGAGGAGTTCGGAATCTACAATTAGATCCAGACCTGTTGCTCACATAATAGAAGAGTTGATAAGGGAATATGATCCAGATTTTTCTGGTATTTCTGTTTTGTCTATCATTCAAGCCCCATTTGTTAGAGCGAAAACCATGGAAGAGGTTGTTTATAGCTTAATATTTAACGATTCTGATAGTAGTATTCTTGTTAAAGAAGTTGAATCGACTCTTTTTGAGAAAACTCCACACGGTCTTATGCAAATAAATTACAAAGGGTTTATGATGTCTGATTTTGACACTCTGTACTTAGATACCAAAACATGTATTGCTGTTAAAAATAGTGTAATTAGTAGAGGTAGCCATACTGGCTCAAGTATTGTAAGTACAATATCGCCAGGAGACGAGACTTGGTATATTAACAGTCAACAAGATTTATTTATATCTGAAACTATATATGGAGATAAGAAACAATGAAAAACACACTGTCGAAGCATAATATTGGAATTTTTTCTTATGGGCGAAAACAGAGTCAAAGATGCCCAAACAAAATGTTGAGAGATTTCGACCAGACTACGATTGCCGATGTGTTGCTAGAAAAATTAAGTGATATCGATCAAAATGTTTTTTTTGCCGGACATGATCCAGAATTTGAAAAGAAATGTAAAGAGCACGGAGTTGAGTTTGTGCAGAGAACGCATAAGTCTGTAACGATAGATGAGCCTCAAACTGAGTGTTTGTCTTTTTTGCGTAATGTTAAATACGATTACCTGCTTTTAATCAATGGATGCCTTCCTTTTTTAGAAAAAAAAACTATTTTAGGTTTCTTAAATAATGTTGTACAGGGTGGATTGCAGCCGTCTGCAGCAGTAATTAGGCGTAATAATTATTTTTTCAATTCTAGCAAGCAGGCATTAAACTTTCCAGAGAGTTTGAAAAATTTAAATACAAAAACTGTTGAGCCGATATATGAGTTTGCAAACGCTTTGTATTTTTTTAACAGAGAGTACTTTTTTAAGCATGGTCGTTATTGGGATTGGAGCAAATTAAATCTAATTGAGCTGGATAGCAATATAGAGCTTATTGATATTGATACCGAGGAGGATTTTTTAATGGCAGAAGGTCTATGGAAAGGTTTAAATGCCACTAGCAATGATATAGAGGACTAAAATGGAAAGTGTTGATCAAAAACCCTCTGTGTATAAACTTGTTAAAAAATATGCCTTCCCTTTATGGAAGGAGATTCTTTGGTTGATCTTCCTGTCTTTAATGGCTACACTTTTTACCACAATGCAGCCCATATTTATTTCTGGATTGCTAGAGATGGTTATGGGAAGTGACATAACTCCCGAAAAGACCGTAAATTCCAACTCTGATTTATTACCGTCTTTTCTTGATTTAAACACTATAGGAAGTGAAATAAAATACTATATTAGTGAAAATATAGGGAGCTTTGAGGGTGATGAGCTTCAATTGGTTTTTGCAATAATCTTATTATTTCTTGCAGTCTCTTTTCTTGCTTCTATTTTTAGTTACGCATCGTCAGTTACTAGCTCATGGGTTAGGTTCTCCTCTGCTCGATTAATACGCCAAGACTTTGCTCGGCACATGCTTTCTCTTGATGTTGGATTTTTTCATGATAAAAAGTCTGGAGAATTGGTTTCCAGGTTTAATCAAGATGCAAGTAGTGTAGCAATAGGTTTGGGACCTTTACTGCATGGCTTTATTCAGCATGGGCTTTTAATTATTGTTTATAGCGCTTATTTGTTTTCCACAGATGCATCTTTGGCTATTGGCATTATTTTAATTGGAATGTTGCACTGGGCTGTAACAAGGGTTTTAAAGAGTCCTGTAAGACGTTTAGAAAGAAACTATTTTGACAAACTGGCGGGGCTTGTCGGATCTTTTCAGGAGACTCTAGTTAGCATTAGAGCTATTAAATCATTTGGAGTGGAGGATTTTTTTTATAGAAGAACAGATAGTAATATCAATGCCTTGAAGAAATCTGAGTTTCAAGCGTCGTTGGTAAGACAACTAGATCCAAATTTAAGACTTTTTATAGATAATTTAGCTATATCAGGAATATTTCTTATCGGTGTTGTGCAAATTCAAAGTGGTGGTTTGACATTGCAAGGATTTTTTATGTTTCTTTTGGTAGGTAAGCTTCTAATAACTCCTATTAATAAATTCTCTGTAAATTTTGTATGGATTCAGGCTCTTTTGGCTTCTTATGATAGGATATTTGAAATTTGCCAAACAAAAAGCCTAATTGAAAGCGGAGAGAGTAAAGTGCAACATTTCAATAGTGAAATTGAACTTAAAAATGTAAGTTTTTCTTATAGTGATAAAGATGTACTTAATGATATTTCATTTAAACTGAATAAAGGTGAGATTGTGGCTATAGTAGGCCCAAGCGGAACAGGAAAATCGACTCTTACTGATTTGATTTTACGATTGTATGATCCTAAGGATGGGGAGATACTAATAGATGGTGTGGATTTAAAATGTGTTGATATTCGAAGCTATAAAGCACTATTTGGAGTGGTTTCGCAGGAGAGTTTTTTGATTAATGATACAGTTGAAAATAATATTTGTTTCGGCTCTTCGGAATGTGACCGGGAGCGTGTTAAAGAAGTTGCAGAGATTGCAAATGCACATCATTTTATTACATCTCTTTCCAATGGATATGATACTGTTGTTGGTGATAAGGGAGTTAAGCTATCTGGAGGGCAAAGACAGAGAATTTCAATTGCCAGATCTATATATTCTAGTCCAGAGATTTTGATTTTCGATGAGGCAACCAGTTCTCTAGATAGTGAATCAGAAAGTAAGGTGCACGTAGCAATTGAAAACATACTATCTGACTCTACAGCGATAGTCGTGGCACATAGACTATCGACTATTATTCAGGCCGATAAAATTATAGTTCTAAACGATGGAAAAATAGAGGCTATAGGGAATCATAAGTCTCTTTTAAAGAAGAGTAAAACATACGGGAAACTGTATGCTTTACAGTTTAAAGAGTTATGAAGATTACATTATGAGTTATAAATTAGCGGTTATTCCAAAGATAAAAAAATCATTAGAATATGCTTCTGCCTATGGAAGTCAGCATGATTGTAAACATATCCATTCTTGTTTAGAACGCGAGACTTACAATATTGATATTCAATATAAAATTATTTATGAGGAGCGATTTTTTAAGTTGAAAGATAAATTTGATGGTGTGTTATTTTTAGGGTTAAGTAGCAGGTCCATAGACTTTATTAGCAAGGAAGAGGGTGTTGATATATATGTTTGGGCATTCAACCAGTGTGTTTGGCAGCAAAATCCAGACACCTACGATAACGTCTCCATCATCTTCGAACAAAGTACAAAGGATGCAGTGTTCTTTCCTAAAGAATCTACTGATATTCATTTTCTTCCGTTGGCTTTTCAAGCAAATCGGTTCAAGGCAAAGTACCATAAACCTATATGCGACCTGGTTTTTAACGGTACTTTATATAGAAACAGAAGAGAGGGTAGCAAAAATCATAGAGTGGAATTATTAGAGTTATTGTTAAAGAATGATATTACCATTGTTAATTACAACGGCAGAGCTAGAAAAAAAGACGAAAGAGAGTTGTTGTTAAAATTAAAAAAATATAAGAACTTTAGGGTAGAAAATACCTTTGGGGAGGTAAAGCATTATCACAAAGGGTTGTATTCTTTAGATTTGCCTTTTTTAGATACGGAGACAGGCGAAGATATTGAGGAAAAATATGGGATGAGTTGGCATGATTTAGAAAATACTATTTGGCTAAACCATTGGGATATTTTCCGGTCTATTGGGGCAAAGGCCAACATCATAACCTTTGATGCGCCTGAGATCAGAGCACTTGGACTAAATAATAATAATGTACATTTTTACAAGTCAACAACGGAAGACCTAGTGAGTCTTTCAGATGAGATAATGAAAATTATCAACAAACAGATGGTTAAATCTATAGATGGCAGTGTTTGGCATAAAAATACCTATCACAACAGATGGGAGTTTATAATAAAAAAAATAAGGCTGAAAAAAGGCATTCCATACAGAAATGAAACTATCTAGTTTAACTCTTCTAATATGAAAGACAAAAATTGCAAGCTTAGAAAATTAATTTCTGACTATTATAAGGATTATTACAAAATCCAGTTGGGCTTGCCTGATTGGAGAGAAAGAGTCGCATTAAGAATAGATGAGGAGGATGTGTATTGTTCTCGATTTGTAAACTGGATAGAGGAGTGGGTTAATTACTCATTTTTCAGAAAAAAAGTATTGATTGTCGGATGTGGAACGGGTGGTGAGTTGATAAAATTAACGAAAAAAGGGTCGGAAGTGTTTGCCATTGAACCCAATGAAAAAGCATTAGAAATATGCCATATAAAATGTGAAAAAGAGAATATCCCCGTAAAAAATGTAATGAATGCATATTCAGAGAATCTTCCGTTTGATAGTAATACGTTTGATTTTGTTTATTGCTTTACTGTTTTGGAACATGTTGAAGATGTAAATCTCTCGATACAGGAAATGGTGCGTTGTGTTAAGTTGGACGGCAAGGTGTTTATACAAACCCCGGATTATAGGCAATTGTACGAAGGTCATTATAAGTTGCCATTGCCTATGTTTTTACCCATTTGGTTTAATAAGATCATATTAAGAGCACTTGGAAGGCCTACTAAATTTTTAAGTACTATTAATAAAGTTAATAGTAGAGTGTTATTGGAGAAGTTTTCGGATTTACCTGTAACTGCTTTAAGGGTGTATAAAGATGAGGTGAAAAATACTCCATTATTTAGCTTTAGGTTAGGTTATGTAGCGCAGTTGGTTCAGTTTTTAATTTATAAATTGTTCAAGATAGAGGGGAATCAAATTTGGATTTTGCACAAAACAAATACTAGGAGAGGCGATTGAAAAAGATTTTTCTAAGGATGGATGATATTGGTGCGAGCACTAAAAGATACGAAGTTTATTCTAAATTTTTTCTGGGTAATATTTTATTTTTAAAATATTACCCCCCCTTTCAAGCATGGGGGCCATATCAGGAGATTTCCGTTCAGAAGTGGAAGAAAGTATTTGAGATCCTGTGTAAGTATAATGCTAAACTTACCATAGGGGTGACAGCCTCCTGGGTGGAAAAGGATGGGTCATTGACACCATTTCCCGATAAATTTCCTGAGCAGTCCGAACTACTAAGAAGTGCGAGTGAGCAAGGGATTGTTGAGATAGCAAACCATGGATTGACTCATTGTGTGGTTGGGAGGCATTTGCCAAGAAGATTTTCCTCCAACAGGCAGTTTCATCGTGAATTTTGGGACTGGATTCCACGCGAAACCCACTTTAAACATATGCAAAAATCTCAAGAAATTTTTCAAGATTGGTTGGGGTATAGGGCAACTACACTGATTCCTCCTGGGAATGTTTTTTCAGTAGATACTTTGGAGGCGGCTAGTAGTTTTGGAATTGATCTTATTAATAGCTATATAAATCTTCCTGTAGAAAATGACAACGTAAAGATTGTAAATGATAGTAATATTGATGCCTTTCATGATAGAGAGGTTGAGCTTTATGGAGTAGAATGGTTGGAACATAAAATTAAATCGTACTCCAACCGTGAATTTGGTTTATTGCGTGAAATTCAAGGTAGATAGTTCTCGTTATATTTGGGTGTTTTATTTTGAGAAGTTTTAGACGTTATCTTCTAGATAGTTTACTAGAAGAGTATCAGCATATTCTCAAGGGTAACGTTTTGGATATAGGCGGCAAGAAAATCGGAAAAAAGGGAGAGTTCGCCCCTTTAGTTTCCCAGGTTAATAGCTGGAAATATTTAAATACAGATAGAGCAACAGAGCCAGATTATATTGGTCCAGTTGAGGAGATTCCTTTGAATGATGGAGATATCGACAGTATTATAATAACAGAGGTTCTGGAGTATATCAAGAATGTGGATTTAGCATTTCAGGAGATGTATAGAATTTTATCACACAATGGTAAAATCCTATGCTCGGTGCCCCTATTGCATCCGATTCATGGTGACTACCAGGATGATAGGATTCGTTATACGTCGGTTATGCTTATTGAGATATTGAATCGTAATGGATTTTCTGTTGATATTGTAAGGCCTATGGGTTCAGTTGGAGCGGTTATTTATGATATTTTAAGAGTGTCTTCAGGTTATGCTAGCACGCATTTTATGTCTCGAATTTTTGGAAGAATTCTCCCTGTATTCTTCCCATTATTTTTATTAATTGACAAAATGACAATCAAGCAGAGTAATTTTATTAACACAGGGTACTTTATTATCGCAACAAAAACTACATTATGACACCAGTTCTTTTACGTATTAACTCAACAGGAAGAACTGGGTCAAGTTATTTATACCATTATTTTAAGTTTATTGGCTACGAATCTTATCATGAAAATTTTAGGGAATTTCTACCAATTCAGTCTGAAGTGTACAATTTTTTTCAAGCTGAAATTATGGAAATATGGAATACGAGCACAGTTGATTTTTATAAATTGAATAAGAATGTTTCTTTTCCAAATTTATATTCAAATGTACTTCAGAAGAGATTTTTTTATCAAAAATTATTATTGAAAAGAACCAAGTTATTGATTGATACTGACAATACTACAACGCCTTCAACGCTTATGTTGCTTGAAAAGTTGTCAGAGTGCGGACTTTCTTTTAAGGGTATAACTTTGTTCAGAAATCCATTTAAAACAATTCATAGTATTTATCTGGTTGAGAGAGCAGGTGGTTATCTATATCGGGCAAGGTCTATTTTTTCTAGTTCTGATAATGTTGTTAGGGCTGCGGAAATTTGGCATTCTACATATAAAATGTGTATCGATTTTGAAAAAATGCATTCAGAGAAATTTTTCCGGTTGAATGTGGAGGATTTTAACAGTAATATCGACCTTATAAGATCATTGTATGATTTTATAGGCGTACATTTTGATTTAGTAAGGTACAAGGAGTTTATACAACAAGATAGAGTAAGTAGTGCTACGACTAATTCTATAAGAAATAGTGATCTTCATCATTCTTTTGAATTTGTTTTTAACTCTGAAGAGTTAGATAAAATTGAAATAAGTGTCAGCAGTACAGCACTTGCCTTGGGTCTAGATATAAAAGAGGAGAGAAGAAAATATGTTGATTTTCATAAGAATAGATTAGGACATATATCTCGATAATTATCCTACTAATGGATGATAGTGTTAAATATTATGATTTCTAAATGTTATACAAGTGTTAATTTTATTCCAGATAATTCCAACTGGGTAACTAGTTTAGAAAATGCAGAATTAAAAAAAATTTTATTAAAACAAGAAATTAGAATCACTTCGAAGAAAATTGCATTATGCCAAGTAAATTATTTCCCAGATAAATATACTGCTATCCAAAATAGTGCTATATACCGAGCATTAGGAAACAAACTTGCATTTGACTATTACCATGGGGATCCATCTATTACACCAGAGTTTTCCTCTATCTTTGAAAGACTAAAAAAACATAAAGATCATTTCCATCGTATTAGGGTCTCTCATTCTGGTATAGAAAATCTATTGATGAATGAGGGATTTTCTGACAAAGTATTCCGTATCCCTATTGGAATTAACACTAATTTCTTTTCCCTTCAGACTAATCAGAAGAAATTTTTAACCAGGGAGAAATTGGGAATACCGCAATCGTCTTTTGTTATTGGCTCTTTTCAAAAAGACGGGAATGGCTGGGGTGAAGGTCTTAGCCCTAAATTGATCAAGGGCCCAGATGTATTGCTAGATGTGTTGAGAATTTTAAAGAATTACATACCAGAGATTTTTGTATTATTAACCGGACCATCTCGTGGCTATGTTATAAATGGATTAGAAAGACTGAAAATACCTTATAAGCATTATTATGTAGATGAATATCAAAATATATGTCAATATTATCATACTCTAGATGCATATCTTGTAACTTCTCGAGAGGAGGGGGGGCCAAAGTCAATATTGGAGTCGATGGCTAGTGGTGTTCCTATAGTGAGCACTGCCGTTGGCCAGGCACAAGATTTGATTGTTAATCATGAAAATGGCTGGGTTTCCGATTCAGGGGATGTTTCTGAATTGAGTGAAAATATTATAAATATTTATAATGGAATCGAGTTAATTCAATCAATTAAAAAAAGTGCCGTACTTACTGCTGAAAGAAATTCTTACCAAAGTCAGGGTGTACTTTGGAAAGAATTCTTTAGCCCAATATTATCTAGTCATATTATATGAATTTTCATATATTAGGAAATCTGAGAGAGAATGCTTGGGGCGGGGGAAACCAATTTCAAAAAGCCTTAAAAAAACAATTGAATAATCTTGGAGTCTATACTGACTCCATTGATACGGCTGATGTTGTTTTAGTGAATAGTCATCACTTTCAGGGGTATTTGTTAAAAATTTTTAATCTTAAAAGAAAAAATAAAGATATTATTATTTTGCATCGAATAGACGGACCGATTTCCATTGTCAGAGGTGACGATGGTCAATTTGCAATCGACAAGGTTATTATGTCTTTTAGTAATAATTTTTCAGATGGGGTTGTATACCAATCATCCTGGAGTAGAAAACAATGTATGAAGCAAGGGATTGGAAGAAGAGGCTCACAAGTGACAATACATAATGCACCAGATCCTAGTATTTTTTATGCAGATGAGAGTTATGAAGAGCACTCAAAAAAGATTAAAATAATAACTTCTTCTTGGTCAACGAATAAAAGAAAAGGACACGATATTTATAAATTTTTGGACGATAATTTGGATTATTCCAAGTATGAAGTTGTTTTTATTGGGAATACTCTTGTGAAATTTAAAAATATACTACACAAAAAATCTATGTCGAGCAAGAGTCTTGCTTTTGAGTTGAGAAAGGGGGATATTTTTATTCATCCAAGTCAAATGGAGTCGTGCTCTAATTCACTATTGGAGGCTATGAGTTGTGGGCTTGTTCCTATAATGAGAAACAATACATCTCATCCGGAAATTGTCAAATATGGAGGGGTGTTATTTGATGGAAACAAAGATATTCTAAAGGCTATTGATAAGGTGGCTAAAAATATTGCTTTATATAGAGAGTCGCTTAATCCTCCTTTAATTAATGATGTTGCTAATTCATATATTGATTTTGCGATGCAGATTCGTAGTCAAGGCTCGCCCGGCACATGGTCGTTAATTAAAGTATGGCTGGGTTCGATTTTTATGCGTCAAAATGAATACTTCAGAACTAAATTTTCCAGTAGAAAGGTTTGATGCGTCAGATAAATTTCACCCCACAAAAATACATATTAGCATTATATTGGGCCGCTGTGTTTTCGACATTTTTTCTGTCATATATTCGAATCGGCCATTTTCCTATGGCTAATTATATATCGGTATTAATTGCAGTTCTTATATTGATTACCGCTACATACGGTAATTTATCTTATTTATTAAGAAATCAATTATTAAGATTTTCAGTGGTCATAGTTGTACTGATAGCCTTAACTCTATTCTTTTTTGGTAACTCGTTTATTGATATAGTGTATAGAGTCTTAAAGTCTATGATTGTCGGAATGGTATTATCTACCGCTGCCTATATTGTTGTTTGTACGTATGGGGTCAAGTCTGCAATCAAACCAATACTATTTTGCGCATTTATTACATCTTTGATTGCAATTTTACAATCTGGAAATATAGATTTATTTTGGCAAATGAGAGAGTTTGCAGGCTATGGAGGTGACGGCACGGTTAAGGCTCAAATAGAATCAAGATCAAGAATTCCAGGTATGGCATTTTATTCCATAACCTTATCGTATCAATTATTGGCGGCGTTGTCATTAGGTGTTTTTTACTTAGTTTACTCCAAAGATGGCTATTTAAAACGTAGTCACTACAATAAAAAGAATCGCACTTTTTGGAGTGTGTTATTAATATCCGTAGGCTTGCTATTATCAGGAGCAAGGTCTACTTACCCCGCACTACTGATGCTTTTCTTTATTGTTGGTCACCACAAGGCTGGAAAGATATTGATTTTTATACCTATCATATTAGTTGCGTTTTACAACCAAGAGATTTTTGATCGAATAATGAATGTAGGATTAGGGGGTAGGTATTTGTCCAATATTACAGCAATTAGCGTCTTATTTGATCATCCATTTGGCTTGGGGGGTGAGTCATATGTGCAGACGGTACTTAATTCTGGAATGGAACATTACTCGTTAGTGTATCCCCATAATCATTTTTTAACATCAGCTGTTTCATTTGGCTTAATTCCTATTTTAATTTTTTTAATTTACAACGCTGTATTAATTACAAGGGTATCACAATTGCAAACCTATTCCAAGTATGCTCTTTTAAGCATGATATTTGTATACCATCTGAATACACTGTTCCACAATGCCGGCATGATGCTTGGAGAGCAGACTGGATGGTATATGTTTGGAATAATAGAAGGTGTGTTAACTATTTATGCGAAGAATAAAAAGAGTTTTGTTTTGAGATCTTGAAATGATAAAAAAGAGTATTCAGAAAATATTAGAGAGCCGACTATTAGCCAAAATATTAATTGAGTCGGTATTAAAAATACATAATGCCTCTTATAAATTAGCTAGTATTATGGCTATACAGTTAAATAATAGAGTTCATCCTAAGCATAGAATTATGCAATATAAAGAATGGTTCTTGGACAATATTAAAGATGATCACGTTGTATTAGATGTTGGTTGCAATACAGGCATGATGCCAGAAGTAATAAGCCAAAAAGCGACATTTGTGTATGGTATTGAGATAGAGCAACTGCATGTTGAGGTTGCTAGGAATTTAAGGCAGAAAGATAATATTGAGTATATTTGCGCTGATGCGACTACTTACGATTATTCAGAATGCATGCCTATCGATATCGTAACCTTATCTAATGTTTTAGAGCACATTGAACATAGGGTGGATTTTTTAAAGAAATTGATTGAGAAAATAGCATGGAAAAGTAAAGGTAATAAGAAATTGTTAATTCGAGTTCCTATGATTGACAGAGGATGGATTACTGTTTATAAAAAAGAACTTGGTGTGGAATATAGACTGGATAACACACATTTTATTGAATACACTTTTGAACAGTTTAAGAATGAATTAACAGAAAGTGGAATAGAGATACTGTCCTACCATATTAAGTTCGGAGAGATTTATGCTGTTTGCAAAGCTTTGTAGAAGATGGTACTGACATTATTTTTTACGCGCAATGTATCGCTCGAACTTTGGCTTAATCAAGGATTATTTGATCGAGAAAAGTTAGTCTATGAAGAGCACCTCAAACAAGGAAATTTAAAAAAAGTTTATTGGATTACCTATGGATCGGAAGATTTCAAGCTATCTAGACAATTAAAAAAAGAAAAAAAATTACATTCAGATATCGTCATTGTTGCTATGCCTAAGGTACTTAATATTCCTAAAATTGGCAATTACATATATAGCCTCTTAGCCCCTTTTTTATATCCAAAAATTTTCCGAGATACTGATATATTCAAGACTAACCAAATGGATGGATCTTGGAGCGGGCTTATTGCAAAATGGTTGTATAGAAAGCCTTTAATAGTGCGAACTGGCTACAGTATCTCCCAATTGTTGTGTGACAAAGATCTAAGTAGTTTGAAATGCAAGTGGTTTAAATTTGTTGAGAAATATACCTATAATTATGGAGATCTAGCAATAGTTTCAAGCAGTCATAACTGTGAATATATTAAAGAAAAATACCACATAAATAATCAAAAAATATTGGTTCTGTACAATTATGTAAATTTAGATATATTTACGCCTAAAAATGAAATTAATAAATATAGTGATAGAATTCTTTATGTTGGAAGATTGAATCCTGAAAAAAATTTGTTCAGTTTAGTTGAGGCAATCTCTGATATGAATTTTGTTTTAGATGTTTATGGAGAAGGTGATCAAATAGAAAGCCAGTTAAGAGATTTTGCTATAAAGAATAATGTGAAAGTTAATTTTTTTGGAGTTGTTTCCAATGATCAGCTTCCAAAAATATACAATCAATACAGCTATTACGCCTTACCTTCTTATCATGAAGGCATGCCAAAGACACTTATTGAGGCAATGGCATCGGGTTGTTTGTGTATAGGTACAGATGTACCCGGGATTAATGAAATTATTAGCGATGGGGTTAACGGCATTCTTGCCAAAACTACAACTTCAGAGAGCCTATCTAAAGCATTGAAGAGAGCGGTTAATACAAATGATAAAGAGATATTAGTCCATAATGGAATTTCTTTTATTAAGGAAAGGTGTGCATTAATCCCAATTGTTCAAAAAGAATTCTCAATATTTAAAGACTTAGTAGATGATAAATAGTAATCCAATAATATCGGTAATTATGTCGGTTTATAATCATCAAGATTATGTTGCTAATGCTATTGAATCTATTATAAATCAGACATTTAAAAACTTGGAGTTTATTATTATTAATGACGGATCAACTGACGATAGTTTAGATATAATTCGAAAATATGAAAGGTTAGATTCTAGGATAGTTGTTATTAATCAAGACAATATAGGCCTTACAAAATCATTAAATGCAGGATTTAAAAATTCATCTGGACAATATATTGCTAGGCAAGATGCGGATGATAGGAGTGTCCTAAACAGGTTAGAAAAGCAATTAGATGTGTTAAAAAAATTCCAATTAGATATTGTGACCTCAAGGGCATTCAAGGGTAACAAAATTGTTCCTCACGATTTGATATTTAACCTTAATCAAAGCAATATTTTAAAGGCAGGAAATATTTTCATACATGGAACCTTCTTTATGGATAGGCGTGTATTTGATACGCAGTTATATAATGAAGAATATAAGTATGCACAGGATTTTAAATTCATATTGGATGCTTTCGGTAACAAATTTAGGATTGGCTCTATGTTGGAGCCGATGTATTACCTGAGTAATATTGAGACAAGCATTAGTAATACTAAAAAGGATGATCAAGATAAATTCGTTTCAGCTGCTTTAAATTCGTTTTTTGGTAGTAATGTATATTTTTCATATATTAATAAATGTAATAAACATTTTCAGAGTATTTGCAAGCTTGTTTTTATTTTTTATTTATATGTAAATTCTAATGGTGTTAAATTTAAAGTCATTAAATAAGGCAAACCTTATTGCACTTAATTTTGCATTATTTTCATAATCTGTTTGAAGTTAAAAAAATAAGCCTAACAATCTTGCAGTGAGGAAAAAATATGTTTCTTGTAGATAAACAATTAAATTATTCCCGTTCTATTATGTCAAATTATGCAAAACAAATAAAATGTCAGTCAGTATTGGATCTAAGTTCTGGTCAAAGAATAGATCTAGATATTTTTAAAAATCAATATCTGTTAATAAAATCAGATGAATGTATTAAGCGTTCAGCTCAAGAAAAATTGGCTACAAATTACTTCGCCGGAAAATGATTTCAATAATTATGCCATCGTTGAATCCAAATCTTAATAAGATTTGCTCCACCTTGGATTGCATTATGCAGAATAGTGGTGAATATGAAGTTATTTTAGTCCTGCAGAGGGCTAGTGTAGAAATAGAAGGTAAAATTAAAAAACATCTTAGTTTTAATGATAAATTAATAGTTATTAATGATACTGGTATTGGTATTTCAAGAGCAAGAAATATTGCTATTAAAGCATCTACAGGGGAATGGATTTTACTGCTTGATGATGACGTCTATATTGAAAATAATACGATTCAAAATTTAAACAAACAATTGTCTGTCAATACGATGTTCTACTATGGTAATGCGTTGGTTCATAACACCGACACCCATTATGTTCGTTACTATGTAGTAGATAGAGATTTGAGTATTTGGAGTTACAATAGGGTTTGTAGTATTTCTCTTGTTATTAATCGCAAGGCTTTTGATAGAATAGGGTGGTTTGATGAGAACTTGGGGTCTGGGTGTGAACTGGGATCCTCAGAGGAATCTGACCTTGTAATCAGGGCATTGTTAAATAAAATTAAGATCAGATATTTAAAAGATTATTCTGTCTATCATGAAAAAGCAGCTCATTCGTTGCAAAAGGTAGAAAATTATGCCAAAGGTGCTGGTGCCTTGTATAGGAAGCATATGGCCAGTAAAAATCTAAAATTATATGCAAAATTTTTATCCGATCTTGCGCTAAGGGTGCTCTTTTTATTTTCATTTCAAAGAAAAAGATATGTCTTTTTTAAGGGCTTCTTTAAAGGGTTTGTTAAATATAGTGATTACAAATGAAAGTAAACTTTTTCTACAATTTAAAAAAAGTTTTTAATAAATTAGAGGTATTTAAATTAAGAAGGCATGCTATTGCTAGTAACTTATTTTTATTAAATAAAAAATGTAATCAGGTGAAGTCTATTTTATTGTACTTTCCTGACTATGAAATGATGCATTTCGGCGATCATTTATTCTTCGAGCCTTTAGCTCGACACTTAAGATCTCGTGGTTATAGGCTTGTTATTTCACCTATAAATGCTATGGAGTTTTATTTTCAAGATTTAGGCTATATGACTGGGGATGACAGTAGCCTTGAAGATATTGATTTAATTATTACAAAGGTGGAGTTCATAAGGGCGTTAAAAAATATAGACAGCCAAATTTTATTTATAGATACAGCCTCATCAAAGATACAGTCACCTTTGTGTAATGATATGATTGAAAAAGTCTCAGAGTTTTTAGGGCTGAAAAAATTGAATTATAATCCTGTCCCTTCTTATCCTTATGCTGTTAATGAGGGTAAGTTATATTTTTTGAGTGAAAATAAGAACTACATTATTTTTAATAACTACATTGATTCTGGGAGTATTAGAAGTGGCTCTACTCATCAAAACTCTATAATTGATTTTGTTAGAAACTTAAAAGACAGTACAGGATTTGAGGTTGTTCACACTGGCTCAAGTAATGATAAAAACTGTGATTCACGCGTGTATGATTTTGTTGATATTGATGTTAGAGGGAAAACTTCAATAAAAGACCTGTTTATAATTTGTTCGCTAAATAATGTAATATACAACGTATCATTTGATGGGTTTCAGATGCATTTATTCTTCGTCCAAAATAAAAAGTCTTTCATATTATTTAGAGGTAGATTGATTAAGAGAAATGAAGATTATATTAAAAAATTTGTTAATCCTCCGTTTTTCCATGACAATCCTAGTAGCATAATTGAGTATATTGAATAATTTTTAAAATGAAGCATCTTTTTGATTTATTTATCGGTGTTGCGCTTTGCATATTATTATTCGTCCCAATGTTGTTGGTGGTTATCTCTATACAATTAACATCAAAAGGCCCGTCACTGTATTGGTCAGATAGAATTGGCAAAAATAATAAAATTTTTAAAATGCCAAAGTTTAGATCAATGTTGACAGATACTCCTGCTGTGGCAACCCACTTGTTGGATAATCCAGATGTTTATTTAACCCCTATTGGTGGTTTTTTGCGAAGTTCAAGTTTAGATGAGCTTCCGCAACTATTCTCAGTATTAAAGGGCGACATGAGCTTTGTAGGGCCGCGTCCTGCGCTATTTAATCAAGAAGACTTAATAGCTCTACGTACTGAAAAGGGGGTGGATAAATTATTACCAGGCATTACAGGCTGGGCGCAAGTTAATGGCAGGGATGAATTATCAATTCCCGATAAAGTTGATTTGGATGTAGAATATTTGCAACGCCAATCATTTTGGTTTGATATGAAAATATTGTGGATGACATTTTTAAAGGTGATTAAAAGAGATGGGGTTAGCCACTAGCAGAGCTAGTGGCAATTATGAATTTTTAATGTTAAATGTTGCGCCCCAAGGGCACTTCTTTCAGGGCGAATGAAAATAGTATGAAAATTTTAGTAACAGGCGGCGTAGGCTATATCGGCTCACACACCTGTATTGAGCTGCTTAAAGCGGACTACGAGGTTGTGGTGGTGGACAGTCTCTGCAACTCATCGCTCGAAGCGTTAAAGCGTGTTGAGAAGTTAGCGGATACCAGTATCCCTTTTTACAAGGTAGATGTGCGTGACAAAGCTGCACTAATGCGCGTATTTGAAAAGCACGCCATTGATGGCGTGATTCATTTCGCAGGTCTGAAAGCGGTGGGTGAGTCGGTAGAGAAGCCAATTGAGTATTATGATACCAATGTTGGCGGCACTTTTATTCTCGCTGAAGTGATGCGCGATTTCAATTGCAAAACCTTTGTCTTTAGCTCATCCGCGACGGTCTATGGCGATCCGCATACGGTACCGATTAAGGAGGATTTCCTGCTGTCGGTCACCAATCCGTATGGTCGCTCTAAGTTGATGATTGAAGAGTTTTTGCAGGATCTGTTTGTTGCAGATGATAGCTGGCATATCGCACTGCTTAGATACTTTAACCCTGTGGGTGCACATAAGAGTGGGCTGATTGGTGAAGATCCGAATGATATTCCCAATAATTTAATCCCATATATCGCACAAGTGGCAGTGGGTAAATTAGAAAAGTTAACGGTTTTTGGTGGAGATTATGATACGCCCGATGGTACGGGAGTGCGTGATTACATTCATGTGGTAGATCTAGCTAAAGGGCATGTCAAGGCGCTACAGGCGTTAGAGGGTAAACCGCAGCTGTTAACCGTTAATCTAGGCACAGGCAACGGCTACTCAGTACTGGATATGGTAAAAGCTTTTGAAAAGGCATCGGGCAAGCACATAGCATATCAAATTGCCGATAGACGCGCCGGCGACATCGCCACCTGCTACGCCGATCCAAGTTACGCAGCAGAAAAGTTAGACTGGAAGGCTGAGCGTGAGCTAGATGAAATGTGCGAAGACACCTGGCGCTGGCAAAGCATGAATCCTGATGGGTATTCTCATTAGCTCGGCTAATGAGAATGTTGAATTATAAACGTTTAATTTTTAATGGAAAATTTTGGAAATTTCCTAAATGGATGAAAAACCCCTATTTTTAATGAGTTGTAGGTTTAGGTCTTGGTGTAATTATCAAAAAAATAGTCGTTATAAAGTCTCTGTAGGAAAATAAACAGCTCTTTTTAGGGCTATTTTTGTTTTCAAAACAGGCAAAATAACAGGTAGTGAGAAGTTTCAGAAATTATGCAAATGAGTGAATTTTAGTAAGAAATATGATCAACAAACTTATCAATTTATCCAGAATCAGCAAGCAGTTAATTATGCTATTGGTTGATGCTATTTTACTGGTGTCAATATTGTTGGTATCGTTCTCAATTCGTCTTGGTTATTGGTATTTTCCACAAAGTGACTTGATTTGGGTGATATTTGGTGCACCAGTGATTGCTAGCGTTATCTTTGTGCGCTTTGGCTTGTATCGTGCGGTGATTCGATATATTGGATTTAAAGCGCTTTGGGCAATTGTACAGGCGGTTTCTCTTTATGCATTGGTGTGGGGTGTTGTTGGCTTTATGGCTGCCGTGGACGGCATTCCTCGTTCAGTCATATTGATTAATTGGGTGTTGTCTCTGTTGGCGATTGGCGGAGTGCGTATTGCTGCGCGCGTTGCGCTTAGCAACAATGTTGAATTTTCAATACCCCAGGGTAGCCTCTCTTGGCTTGCGCCAATTCTCCTTCTGTTTAATTTTAAATTGAAAAGCAAAGTCAAGAGTGATGGGGATAAAAAACGAGTACTGGTGTATGGTGCGGGTGATGCGGGTGTTCAGTTGGTATCAGCATTAGAGCACTCTTCTGAATATAATCCTGTTGGGTTTGTTGATGATGCTCAAACGCTGCAAGGTAATCATATTAGAGGGTTGGATGTATATTCAGTTGATGCTATTGAAGGGGTTATTAGCAAGTTAAAAGTGGATGAGGTGTTGATTGCGATGCCAAGTGCTTCTCGCACTAAGCGACTGGATATTATTAATCAACTAGAGCCGTATCCAGTGTTGGTGCGCATGCTGCCTGGTGTGGCTGAGTTGGCCGAAGGCAAGGTGAGTATTGGTGATTTACGTGAAGTAAGTATTAAAGACTTGCTTGGGCGTGACACAGTGGATGCTAATAAAGAGCTATTAGGAAAAAATATTACCAATAAGACGGTGGTGGTAACGGGCGCAGGCGGCTCGATTGGATCTGAGCTGTGCAGGCAAATCGTATTTCTAAAGCCCAAGGTTTTGATCTTGTATGAGATGAGTGAGCTGGCGCTTTACACTATTGAAAAAGAGCTTTCTAATATTGGTATTCATTCATTAGATATTTACCCAATACTGGGTAGTGTTAATAATAAAACTAGGCTTGCCAATGTGTTTAAACGTTTTGGTGTGGATACTATTTATCATGCAGCAGCTTATAAGCATGTGCCGATGGTGGAGTTCAATAATACCGAAGGGGTTGATAATAATATTTTTGGTACGCTAAATTGTGCACAGGTAGCGATTGAGTCTGGCGTTGAGACTTTTGTACTAATCTCTACCGATAAAGCAGTGCGTCCGACCAACACCA
>Ga0209992_10001161_pt1 | contig 29591 bp, 37 predicted proteins | sample 2SBtaG_2_FD_182564 | JGI IMG/M metagenome (GOLD analysis project Ga0209992, IMG submission 182564) | Deep subsurface microbial communities from Kolumbo volcano to uncover new lineages of life (NeLLi) - 2SBTROV12_ACTIVE470 metaG (SPAdes)... | ecosystem: Environmental > Aquatic > Marine >... | reverse complement strand
TTTAAAGGGAAAATCAAAAAACGGTGAAATTAAGATCGATGGTCTTGTAATACCTCCTTTTAGTGAAACTGGACCTACTTTTGCTGGTTTTCCTCATTCGTTTTTACCCTTTGATATGAGTTATGTGGGAATAGTTCATTCACACCCTAGTGGTTCAGCAGAGCCTTCTGTTACTGATTTACATAATTTCTTTGGATTAGTGTCCATGATTGTAAAATCACCATATGATGATGATTCTGTTTTTGCATGGGATAGTAATGGCAAGGCTATTCCTCTTTCAATCGAGTAATTTCTAAAACCTTGCTGACAAGAGTTATGAAAACTGAAGAAACTTTATATCCGTTTTAAGAGTACTTGTATCAAATTGAATCCTCAACTTAAACGATATTATATTTTTCTAGGTGCATCTTTGGCATTTAGCATTGGATTGCAAATAGGATTATCTGCTCTTGGCGTAAATCCTATGATATCTATTGGTCTTGTTTTGGCAATTTTCATTTTATTCCCAATTATTCTTAGAAAACGCGCAATGAGCAAAATGGGAAATTATGGGAATGATTCTGGAACTGGCGGTGGAGGATTCTTTGGTATGGGTTCCCAAGGCGGTTCAGGTGGTGTAAGATACGTATGTCTTGTTTGTAACAACAAACACAAAGGCGGTACTTGTCCTCGGTGTGGTTCCAAAATGCAAAGAGCAGATTTTTAAATTAACAGATATGTCATTAGATGAAATTCGTAAAAAGGTTATTTTTCATAATTCAGTTGATGTCTGGATTGCAACATGTTCAGAAAAAAATACCAGTTGGACAAATCCTGAAGATTACAAAAAATTCATTGCGTATCTACTCAAGAATAATTTGAATCTAAAGGCGTTTAATCTATGTGCACATGAGGCAGGTGCAACTGAAGATGAGAAGGTAAAATTTACCGAAACTTTGGCTGAAACAAAGGAAGATCCAAACTCATTAACATACACAATCAAACTAAATGACTCTGCATTAGATATTATTCGAAGTTATTCTATGTGATTATCTTTTCAATTTAGGGTTGACAATTGCATCTAGTGCATTCCCGATAAAAACAAATGCTAATCCTGTAATTGCAATCATTACTCCTGGAGGCATTATCCACCACCACATTCCTCTAGCTGCTGCACCAAACGTGTTAGCATCATGTAAAATTTGACCCCATGTTGGAAATGATGGGTCTCCTAATCCTAGAAAACTGAGGCCAGCTTCTGTAGTAATTGCGGCTGGCACTGAAATTGCAATACTTGCAAAAGCATATGGCAACAATTGTGGAACGATGTGTTTTAGGATAATTTTTGAATCTTTTTGGCCCATCATGTTTGCAGCATCTACATAGCCTCGAGTTTTGATTTGAAGTGACATGCTTCTTGCCACTTTTGCTATGCCTACCCAACCGAAAATCATCAAAAAACCAACCATTAGAAATATGCTGTTACTAATTGTAACTGATAAAATTATGAGAAATGGCAATGCTGGCAGTGCATAAATGACATCATTAAATCTCATCATGGTTTCATCTGTCCTTTTTCCTTTGTACCCTGCATACACTCCATAAAGTAACCCTGCAATTACAGATGCAATGGATACTGTTAATCCAATGAATAATGCTAGAGGAGTTCCCCAAAGCAAGCCTATTGCTAGATCTCGCCTTAATTCGTCTGTTCCCATGAGTCCAAATGCTTTACCTCCAATGATTAATTTGGATTCGTGGATTTGATTTTCAGAATTTACTCCATACAAATTCACAGAAAATATGTAGTTTCCTTTTAATGGTTCATTTGTTTGATTTTTTGAAAAAACAATGTCTTCAACAGATAGCCTTTGGAATGAAAATTCATATTTTTCTGATTGTAATAACAAATTTTTCTTTATTGCACTATCAGTTGAAAAAATTCTTTCACTGTGGGTTGTTTTTTGATTTGAAAATGGAAGTGATGTTGATAACAAATCTAGTTTGATACCATCTGGTCTAATTACTGACATTTGTAATAATGGTGAACCAGAATATTCTGATGAAAATTCATAAATGAAATCGTTTGGAAAATCATCATAATCAAAATTTAGACCAAATTGATGTGATAAGAGTTCAACTTCGTTATCTGAAATTCTTTGAATTTGAGGATTTTTAAGAATTTTATGTTCAGGTATTTTCTCTGCCATGAATATATTGACCCATATTGGAATTGCAACTTTGGGATTGGAAATCCAATTTCCTGGATTATTCCATTCCTTTAATGTTTCAACTGGGATTACAAGAATTGCTACCATTGATGTAATGACGAGAATACTTAGGATTGTGATTCCTGCTATTCCCATCTTACTTTTGAGAAATTCTTCTTTAATTTCATGAGGTGTAATACCACTCATTGTCCTGTCCTCACTCGTGGGTCAAAATAACCATAAAGTAAATCTGCAATAAAAATACTGATTAGGAAAAATACTGTGAGCAAGTATGTTGCACCAATAATTACAGGAAGGTCCATGACAGTAATTGCTTCAAAATATAATCGACCCATTCCAGGCCAATCAAATACTGCTTCTGTGATTATTGCTCCTCCTAGTGAACCTGATAAACTAAGAGCCAGAATTGTTACAATTGGTGGGGCTGCATTTTTTAATGCATGAGTGTAGATAATCTTTTTTTGTTTGATTCCAATTGTCTTTTTTGCCATAATGAAATCTTCTTGCATAATTCCTACCATGAAATTTCTTACCAAGTAAGCCCATGAACCAAAACCAATCATTACAATTGTAATTAATGGTAATGCCATATGGTATAGCAAAGCTCCGATATATCCTGGATCTGATGATGAAATATCTGGGGTTGCTCTTGCAGGAAAGATTTGCCATGTGAATGCAAATAGAAAAATCATCAACATTCCAATCCACCATACAGGAAAACTAGAACTAATAATTGCAAAACTTGAAGTGATTCTATCAATTATAGACCCAACTTTACTACTTGAAAATGCTCCTAGGAAAATTCCTATTATTGATATGACTATGGTTGCAGTTGTAAATAGTAGTACTGTTCTTGGAAGTTTCTCAAATAGAATATCTCTGACATCTGAAGATCCTTCGTCACTAGTAAGAAATGTTGCATGTCCAAAATCCAATACCATGATCTTGTACATGGTCACTCCAATTCTCTGGGGGGAATACCACGGTTCGTCTAATCCTAAAATCTGAATTCTTTGATCAATTTGGGTTTGAATAAATGACTCAAATTCGTCAACTGATGAGAAACTTTCCGCAATGGCTGGATTTTCTGTTATCTCTGATCTTACTTGAAATACTATTCCTTGTTTTAGAATAGTATCTATATTGGACCCCACGAGTGCAATTGTAATCAATAAGGTAATCATCAAAACAGCAAACATTGTAGCCATTCTTGTGATCACATACTTTTTCATGCCCAATAATTTCAAGGAAGAGAATTAGTTTATAACAATAGATGTTTTTTCCCACAGTTTATTACTGCAGTATAGTACCGAGATTTAGAAAAGACATGTCCTTTGATAGAGAAAGAGAAATGCATACCGCAAAATGCGGTGACTGTGGAAATGAATGTCAAGTACCATTCAAACCAAAAGAAGACAGACCTGTTTATTGCAGGGAATGTTTCCAAAACCATAGACCAGCCCCAAGACAAGGTGGCGGTAGATTTGGTGGAAGATCTGGTGGATTTGGTAGACGAGATGACAGACCACGTGAAATGCATGACGCAAAATGTGGTGACTGTGGAACTGATACCCAAGTACCATTCAAACCAAAAGAAGACAGACCTGTTTATTGCAGGGAATGTTTCCAAAAACACAGAAATTAAAACCGTTTTGAGTAATCATCAAAACTTCTTTATTTTATATTAAAAAATTTAATCTCTAATTTTCCATATTTGTTGATGTGTGCTATCTGATTAATTTAAAAAAAGACGAGAGTGAAACGAATTCTAGGCTTCACTAAGGCAGAAAAGCAAGTCTCTCGTCAAAAAAGTTACGTGACTATAAGATTTAAGTATTTTATGAAATTATGATGAAATTTTCATTACAAATCAATATTTTTTAGTTTCTGTAATCTCATCATTATGTGAAGAATGCCTTCAATCCTGATGATTTGGTCCTGACAAAACCAGAACTTTTGAAATTTTGTGACAGAGTGTTGAAAAAATGGAATGACAATCCTGGCAAAAATTCCAATAATGTTTTGGCAATGAATGCAGTCAAAACAAGTATTTTTTGGACTGATGATGATTCGCTAAAAGCAATATGGGGAGAAATAATTGCTTGGATTTTTGAACTTCTATACGAAAATGCATTGTCTCAAGATGAAGAGTCCTGGGGAAGTGTAATGAAAAAGTTAAAGAATAAAAAATAACAAAATATTTTCAGTGTTATGAGTGCAAGTACTATTCGAAAAGCAAAGAAATTAGTTGAAAGTGGCGGCGTTTCACAAATTGAAGATGATTTATTTCAAATAAGATCCTCTTCTGATCCTGACAAATCCTATTTTGTTACATCTGATACTTGTGAATGTCCTGGATTCAAAAATTTCTATAAATTTCATCATGGAAAGGGACTAAAAGCTAACTGCTCTCATTTAGAAGCAATTAGAATTTTCAAAGAAGAATCTTCAGATTAATCTACTTTAGATTTTTTGTATCTACTTTTCCAACAAATGCCTTGTTCTTTGTAATGATGATTGGACGCAAAATTAGTCCAGGGTATTTCATCATTAATTTGACTAGTTGAACATCTGTTTTCTTTTTATTTTCTAAATCCAATTCTTTGTACATTTTGTCTCTTTTTCTAAGAAGTTCAATAGGTTTCTTGCCTGTCATTTTGATAATTTTTTTCAACTCTGTTTCTGAAAAAGGATCTTTGAAAAAATCCCTTTTTTCAATATCTGCATTCATTCTTTCTACTTCTGAAATGGTCTTTTTGCAGGTAATACAGGAGGGTTTATGATATATTTTCAATCTCTTTTGTTTACAATGTTTGGATTAAAAATCCTTTAGAAAAATGAAAAATGCTGTTATGCACAGCAAATGGTTTTTTTGAATTCTTCAGAATTTCTCTCAAAATCACATTCTTTACATCCTTGCCAACTTCTTTTTTTGAGGATTGAGAATGCTGAATCATATGAGACAGAATACATTTTTCCGCCACATTTAGGACATGGTAATGGGATGTCTATTTTCATCAAATATTATTGTGTGATTTTGAATATAAGGTCCGCGTAGAATTTATCAATTGTTCATTCTTCAGAAGTTTCTTCAGAAGTTTCTTCAGAAGTTTCTTCAGAAGTTTCTTCAGAAGTTTCTTCAGAAGTTTCTTCTGATTTTTCATCTATGTGATTTTCATTGAATTGCTCAATGGTTTCTTTTGGGATTGATATCAAGTCAAAATATGCTTGTCTTGCTTCTTCAATAGTTCCCCCATTTGCAAGAATTTCATCTCGTACAATTTGAGCATTGATGAAAGTATTCTTTGTAAAGTCCAATTGTTCTCTCACAATATCTTGAATTTCAGGATTTAGATTTCTGATATAATCTTCATACTGAAGACCTTCATACGTTCCTGCTCCTGGATTGTAAAATTCAATAGCCTCTTTTCTTAACTCTTCTGCAATTTTCCTTTGTTGCTCTACAAATATTTGGTCTTCGTTAGGCTGACTTGCTTGTTTATTTTCAATGATTAATTCATCTAATAATCCATGATAATATTTGAATAATGTTTGACCAATTGGATTTCTCTCAAAATCACTTTCTTTAGCACCTAGATATTTTCTAGCCTCATCTGTGGATAATTTTTGTTGTAGTAATGAAACTGGGGTACTGTCTCCTTTTACTTGAAATTCTGTACTAGATAATCCTGTCATTCCATACCAAGATGCCACGACATTAACAGTATATGTTCCTGGCACTCTTTGAAAATCTTTGAATTCTGCTCTAAATACTCCATTAGGGTCTGTGAATGCTTTGGTTGTATCTGCTCCTGTTCTTACCAGCACTTCTACACCCCGTGTTGCTTTGTAGGCGTGATCAACTACTCTTCCTGTAACAACTACTGTGTCTCCAGAATATACTACACCTTTTTCCATGTTTAATTCTATAATGAATTCCCAAAGTTCTGCCTGAGCAGTAGGAATAAAGGAAAATAACATCAAAAATGAAAATAATCCTACAACTATAGCCTTGTTTCTATACACATGAGATAATTTTGATTTACGCAGTTAAGACAAAGTATGAATAAAAATTCGCAATTTTTCAATTTTAGTTGAGTTAATTTTACTTCATCCTTGGCTTCAGGCTTGTCAAATTTCCAATCCCCACTACTTCTTAAACCACTAGAATCATCTTATCTTAAATCATGGATTTGGAAAAATTCCGAAATGATGTTGATCAGATGACTGAGAAACTCTCAAAGAATTTGAAAGAAAATGATGTTCCTAAACTAAACAATGTCAAACAACAATTAATCGAAATGTATAAGAAAAATTTGGTCAAAATCAATCATTCTATTTTAGAATTAATTTGTGCTAGTAGTTTGATTTCAAGAGGTTATTACGTTGAAGTTGAAAAAGACGTATCTGATATTCTCGTATGTGATCTTTATGCAAAAAAAGGAGGCGGAAATACCATCATTGAAATTGAAACCGGTTTTACTCCTCCAGAACATGCAATGGATACTATTGATTATTTTTCTGCAAGAATAATGAGCAAAATTGCAAGGTATAGTCAACATTGCTCAAAATTCTCTTTGGCTACTCCTGTAGTTGGAATTCTGCCTATTTCTAAAATTTTTCTATTACCTCCCAATGCTCGAAAAAAAGAAGATGTGCAGAAAATTAAAGATCTATGTGATCGTTATTACAAAAATCCTCCAATACAATATGATGATATTCTAAATGCTCACTTGCATTCGATATATCTAATCAATATTGACAAAGGTTTTGCAAAAGAACTTGATCCACATGGATATGTTGATTTGACTAATAGCCTTCTTGATCGAAGTGAGGTAGAATATTAGGATAAAATAGAGAAAAAATTCAAATTCTTCCTTTGTTTAGTATTTTTAAGATGATTTGTGCGGCCTGTGAGACAAGAAAACATTTCGAATGCATTGATTGTATGAATAATCATCAAACTCATCTTTGTAGTTGTGATTGCCATGATGAGAATACTGAACCCCATGAAGTGGGGACAACTCATTAGTTTATTTCTAAATTTTTTTCATATTACTGATTTTTTTGTTATTTTGAGCCTATGGATCTACTGTAAAAAATTTATCCAATATTTGAAACTAGTATCATATTTTAACTCTTGTAGATTTTTGATTTCTTTTTTAATGATCGAGAAAAATATGAAGATTCATAAGGCAAAAAAACTTTCTATCGACAAATTATGGAAACATCCATGGAAAACATTGGTACACTAGAATATGTACTTGACAAATATTCTAAAGTCTGGAGCTGGAAAGTAACAGGTGATCGTGCAGTTAGCATGATTTCTAGATTGGTCTCTGAGGCTTGGTATGGGGAGAATGTTGATGAAATCATAATTCCTGATAGTACTGAAACAGTAAAACAACTAAAATTAATTATGGATAGGTATCCTCTTGAAATTCTATCAAAATCCACATGGCAAAGAAAAATTGTAAAAACATATGCTCCAAAACCTACTTTGCCTCCAATCAAACTAAAACTAAAACGAGCAAAAACAGGTGAACAATTTAGAGGAAAATTATTGAATTTCCAGAAAGAAGGATTAGATTTTTTGTTAAAATCTTCTGGCAATGCTTTATTGGCTGATGAAATGGGTCTTGGAAAAACTGTACAAACATTATCTTATGCTGCAACAGAAAAACAAACATTTCCAATTCTAGTAGTTGCACCCCTTGTCACATTAAACAACTGGGAACGTGAAATTGAAAAATTCCTAAAAAAGAAAAGTAGGAATGGAAGGATTGTTGAATCGGCATCTCCAAGCGTTACAATTATTCGAACAGGCAAATCTCAAGAACTTCCTAAAACTGATATTTACATAATTAATTATGAATTACTTTTCAAAAGAAACGAAGACTTATCAAAATTAGGCTTGAAAACAATCGTTTGTGATGAAGTTCATAATCTTAGATCTAAAACAACTCAGAAATACAAAGCAGTAAAAAAATTGGCAGCACTCCCATCAATTCTGTATAGGATTGGACTTTCTGGAACTCCAATCTATAATCGCGGCTCTGAAATTTGGCCAATTATTGATATTATTAAACCTGGATTATTGGGAAGCTTTAAGGAATTTTGTGAATACTTTTGCTATGTAAATGAAAAAGGCAAAGCCATTGTTTTGGAAAATAAACGTGCGTCTCTTAGAAATGAATTACAAAAACATGTGATGCTTCGTAGAAAAAAGGCAGATGTATTAAAAGAACTCAAAGACAAAGTTCGTTACAAAGAAGTTATTGCTGCTGATACTGACTATTATCTTGAAGAATTAGATAAAATTTGGAAAAAAGTGGAAGCGGAACAAAAAGACGCTGAAACAGAGTTTTCTAAATCTGCATCATATCATAGGGCAATTCAAAGTGAGAGACAAATTGCAGGTATTGCAAAACTGCCTCATGTAATCAATTTTGTTAAAAACATAATGGAAATTGAAGAGAGTGTTGTTGTATTTTGTCACCATAAGGTGATTCACAAATTACTTCATGACAGTCTTCAAGAATTCTCACCTGTATCTATTATTGGTGGACAATCTGATGCAACACGTCAAGAACAAATTGACAAATTCCAAAAAGGTGAATCCAAATTGATGATTGCCGGTATTCGCGCAGGTAATGTGGGTATTAATTTGACTAGGGCAAAATATGTAATTTTTGCAGAACTTGATTGGAGTCCTGCAATTCATAGACAAGCTGAAGATAGACTTCATAGAATAGGTCAGAAAAATACTGTATTTGCTTACTATTTGATTGGAAATGGCACTCTAGATGACCATGTTGCAAATGTTCTAGTTGACAAGAGTTATGAAATTGATGAAATCATGGATGAATCCAAAGAAAACTATGAAAATAAAGACAAGGCAGAACTGATCCTAGCTCAGATTCAAGATAAAGTTCGCTCAAAATAACTAAATTTCTAATTTCTTTTTCAATTTTGATAGTTTTTCAGTGATGGAATCTTTCTTAATTAGCTCTAATTCACTATCCTGAATTTCTTTCTGAATTGCATTAATGATACTTAGTATTTCTATCTCTGGTCTTACTTCTCCAAATTTTGTATTGTCAAATCCCTCTGTTTCTGTTTTATCAATTTCTTCAATTCCTTCTGGAAGAATTTCATAAATTTTGATTAATTTTTCATCTAGTCTTTGTGGAGACATTAATACAAATTGGCTTTTTCTTAATTTTTCTATCTCTTCTGATAATTCATTTTTAGATATTTTTAGTATGTCTTCAATTTGTTCCATATTGCATGATTTGATTTGTAATAATCGTAGTATTCTTGCCCATGTTGGAATGTTTTGACTCCATAGAATTTCTTTTGCTAAATCTGTAATTGAAAATGACCCATCTTTATTGAGCGACAGCATTTTTCTGTCTTTTAATGTTGCAAGAGAATCTAAAATTTTCCCAACTCCTAATCTTTTCAAATCAGAATTTTCAAGATTGTTTTCGTTAAATGTTCCATTTTCATTAATTGCTAAATGTAAAATTTCTAAATCAATGGTACCTAATTTTCTCATATTTTTGTAATTTTTCCAAGATTTATCTTTCTTTGCACTTGAGTAAGATTTTGTTCTTGAAGAATATATGTGGATTATGAAAAATTGATTTGTGGTCAGATATGAACTTCCAAGATTGCCTTATGGCTATGATGAGTTAGAACCATTCATAGATACAGAAACAATGAAAATTCATCATCAAAAACATCATCAGGCATATGTTGATGGTTTAAACAAAGCACTTGCAGATGTTGGTAGTGCTTCCCATCCACAATACATTTCATCTATTCTATCTGATCTAAAAGCAATTCCTGAATCTGGACGAAGTGCCGTTAACTTTTTTGGTGGTGGATATGAAAATCATAAGCTGTTTTGGGAAACAATGACTCCAAATAGTGATAGAAAACCTGGAGGACAATTAGAAGATCAAATTGATGTTTATTTTGACAATTTTGATAATTTTAAAAAAATATTTTCTGAAACAGCAACTTCAATTCAAGGAAGCGGATGGTGTTGGTTAGTTTTTAATTCAACTTATCACAAAATCGAAATAATAACAACTGAGAATCAAACTAGTCCTTGGACACTTCAAAAATTCCCATTGCTTGGATTGGATGTATGGGAGCATGCATATTATTTGAAATATCAAAACAAAAGACCTGATTATGTTAAAGCTTGGTGGAATGTAGTTAATTGGGATTATGTTGCAAATAGATTTACAGAACTTTCAGGATAATTGTCTGATTTGGACAAATTCTTTTAAAGCAAAATTCTATTTTTCATTCATGAACAAGAGTCTAAGATACATTGCACTTCTTGCAATTTTACCCTTGTTTACAACAGGTTTGGGAAATGATTATTTCACAGATGTTGATGCCCTAAAAAGCAAAGGAACCGCAACTTCACAATATGGTTCCAGTACTAACATTTGTGGATTAGATTTATGTTCTAACTATCCTGGTGGCAAAGCCGCTTGGGAAGCAGATCAAGGTAGACCAATTCCTGTAGCTCCAGTTGAAGAAGAACACATGGAAGAAACAACTGAAGCAGACTTGGGTTCTGTACTTAGATTATCAAGAACAAATGTTCCAGCAACAATTCCTATGCATCAGGGTTACTACAATGGTGATGATGTTTTCTTTATCATCACTGATTCTAGTGATCCTACTCATGCAGATGTAATTACTGCAAATCAAGGATGGAAAGTAGAACTTGCTCCATTGTTGAAAAACGCTCCTGAAGAAGCACTTTCAAAAACATACATGTTCACCAACGGCATTGAAGGCGATGGTGTACATGGATTCCAAGGTGAAGTCTTTACAAGCACTCCTGCACAAGCAGACGTGTATAGTGCATTGACTTCTCATGTTCATGTAACATGGAGTGAAGGTGCAACTCCAAGAGTACTTGATTCAGATGCAATGATTATGGACGCAGCTGAGAATAATGAAATTACATTAACTCCAGTTGATGTAGTTTTGAATATGCCTCAAATTGTTTGGCCTGAAGGTCAGATGATGGTTAAGGATGTAACACTAACTGATACTACTCCTTATGGTGGTGGTCAAGTTCTTGAAATCGATACAGAAGAGATGAATGTTACTTTCATAGCTCATCGTGGATGGGGTCCAGATGGTAGAACAATCTATTACATTGTAACAGATGCTACTCCAAGTGGTCCTGCAGGAATGATGGGTGTTGTAAGTTCACCAACCTCTGCAAGCTTGATTGCAAATTCAGCAGCAGTAGACTTGTATCAGTTCAAAAATGGTTTAACAGGTACTGGTCCGTTGGGATTTCAACCTGGAATTGCAGCAGGGGCACCTGGCGATGATAACTATTCCCCAATGTGGAGAATATTTATGATTGGCTGGGACAATCCTGATGAATCTCAAATACTAGAAACCATTGATGATATGAACGCATACAAAGAAGCTGGTTTGATCGACATTGGTATTGCACGTCCAATGGATAGTGACCATATTGTTAACTGTCCATTTATTGACCCATTCCAATAAGATCTTTTTTTATTTTTTTAAATGATTTAACATTTGTTCATTTTTCTTGATTTTTTTTAACATTTTTTCTGAAAATCAACTACCTAACTTATCTTTGATAATGAGAATTATAAGTCATGAGTATTGCTGGAATGTACATGTTAAACACTGAAGAATACAGTACTGAAAAAATTCGAGAAGTTCTAGAGATGTTATATCTAGACAGGAAAAATGAATTTCGTGAGTTATCTGAAGTTCTTCTTAGTGAAAAAGCACTTAATGCAATGCCTAACTGGAAAGAATTTGTTTTGAATTTTAGTTTGGATGTAGAAGATGCTTTCAAAACTTGGTCTGGACAAAGCCCTTTGTCTGCAAGTTCTCCACAGAAAGCCTTGACCATTTTGCGACAATTAGGCCGTGATAAAACTTCAATGAATCAACTAATTCATTTGTTGAACATATCATATAATCTATCATTGGAGTTCAAAGAGATTTACCGACGTCTAAAATAATCTCTTTTTTCTTTTTTTATGAATACCTAAATCTAACTATCTTTTTCAGTAATTTACTATGGATTTCATGTTAGAAGAAGAATTAATTGATCTGATGACTTTTTGTCTGCAGAACCCTGATTCTACTGAAATATCTGATAAACACAAAAGAATTACTGAGATTGGGCATGAATTATTTGCTGATGGTGGAATTGATGCTTTGGAGAATTTTTTCTTTGTATTAAAAAATAGAATTACCGAAGAAATAGAAAAAGATCCATCCTCAATGCGTTCGCTATGGAATGGCCTAACTGATGAATGGCAGTACTAAATTTCTCTTGTGAGAATTTTATCCTCTACCGATTCTAAAAATGGCTGTACTACATGTTGGGCATGTGCCTTTGATTGCAGGTTTACCATTTTTCATGGTGTATGGTTTAGGGCCGCCGATTTCTCGTTTGTCCCTACACTTTACACAATATCCTATTGTCATAATTACCCTAGGCTCGAGGTCATATTAGCGAGAACTTGTTGAACTTTTTTTACTATTAGACAAATCTCCGATCTCATTTTTTATGTTACAGAACAATTTTTTTCGTAACGGGTATATTTTTGATCAATTTAGGAACAAATTATTCATATTTTTTAAATAATAATTGAATTTTTGATAAAAAAATTTCTAAATTCTAACTAACACTGATCTGCATTGTTGTATATTCTGACAATGCATTTTGATTACTCAAACCTTCCCATACAAAAATTTCTGCTGTGAATTCCCCTGAATTGTTTGGAGTCCATGACAATGATGGACTAAGTTTTTGATCTGGAGTTAGCTGACCGCTAATCCAACCTAATGATACAACAAGATCTTCATCGTTTTTAATTTGAACAAGATACACAAAGTTCTGTGATTTTGTTTGATGGTTTGTAATGTCTGATGAAATTTGTATTTGATGATTGACATTTACATTATCCGTTATTGGTGCACCAAATGCATTTTCTAATCTAGGATCCGCCATTGATGCTCTTTCTAATTCTGTTAATGCAAAAGCTGGTGTGATACTTACCGTAACCACAAGTAATGCTAACAATCCTATGCCCTTACATAACACGATTTTTTGGGCAATTTTTTAGTTACAAAAGCCTTTCTGCATTGAAAATTTTTACTATGACTCTAAAAAATCAAAATTTTTCTAAATTTTCTATAATTGTACTCTTTGATGTGATAATTTTTCCTGGATTGAGAAGATTATCTGGATCAAAATACTTTTTGATTTTTTTGAATGTTTGATAGTTTTTAGAGCCATATTGCTTTTTGATAAATTCTGATCGTGCCAGGCCGTCCCCATGTTCTGCAGTGATTGAGCCACCAAGTTTCAAGATTTCATCAAAATACTCGACTGCGATCTTTTTGATGATGTCTCTTTTTTTCCTTTTAGAGATTAATCGAACATGGACATTACCATTTCCAGCATGTCCATAAACAATTGATTTTGTTTTGTATTTTTTGTTTAATTTATTTAAAATGGAAAATAATTTTGGAAAATTTTCCAAAGGCACTACTGCATCTTCAATAATATGTGGAATTCTGTTTTCTTTTTTAATTGATTTTAAGCTATAATGTAATGATGAATCTCTATATCTCCACCATTTTGCAATTTCATCCTTTGTTTGCAATCTTTTGACAATTTTCCCTGTTGTGATTTCTTTAAACTTTTTTTCCTTTAAACTGATTTTTTCATCATATTCCACAAAAAGCAGACATTTACTTTTCTTGTTAAATTTAGATTTTATTTGATTAAAAGTTGTTTTGTCTACAAATTCAATTGCTGATGGATCTGTTTTGTTAATTTCTAAACAATTCTTTGCAGCTTCAATGACTGAATCATATTCTGCAACCAAAAGAATCTGTTTTTTTGGTTTATTTTTAATTTGCAATTTTGCAGACAATATTATTCCTAATGTTCCTTCAGAACCAATGATTGCTTTATGAATATCATTATCTGTTTTTATTTTATCTAATCTGTAACCTGATGAATTTTTTGAAACTTTGGGAAATTTTTCTAATTCTATGTTGTTTGCAATTTTTTTAATTTGCTTTGCAACCTTTTTGTTTTCTGGTAAAGTAATTTTGTTTCCTTTTCCATCAATAAATGTAATTTCTTTTACATTGTCAATCACACTTCCATATTTTAAACTTCTACTTCCACTAGAGTTGTTTCCTAACATTCCACCCACTGAACAAAATGATCCTATTGATGGATTTGGCGGAAAGTATTTTTTTGAAGCTTCTAATTTTTTATCTAAAACTCCTTTGATAACTCCAGTTTCAACTCTGACCTGATTTTTATCGAGCCTAATTGAAGAAAAATTCTTCATATCTAGAATTATTCCGGAATTTAATGCACCTCCTACAAGTCCAGTTCCTGCCCCGCGCACAGTTACGCTAATTTTATTTTTTTTTGCGATTTTTACAGTGTTGATAACATCTGTCTCATTTTTTGGAATAACTATAATTTTTGGAATTATTTTGTATGAACTTGCATCAACTGAATAAAATTCCCTAAATTCTTTACTAGAAAAAATTTCTCCTTGAATTTTTGATTCTAATTTTTTTAAAATTGATTTTTCCATGTGATGAATCTATATTTTGATTCTATAGTAATCCCATCTTTCAGGATCAAACAAAGTAACAAATTCTGCTTGCTCTCTATCTATTCTTGCTCTGATAACATCTCGTAACGCAAAACTAGTTAAAAATTTGAATTTCATAGAGTGTGCTTGCATGATGAACATGTGGCGCATTTCACTGCCTCCTTTCAGTCCCCAATATCCCATTTTTAGTGCCAATGGTTCTAAAAATATAGTATTTCCTACTCCATAATTTTCATCTCTTATTTCTTCCCGTAACTGGTAATTTTCTAATGGACCTCCTTTTGAAAATCCCACAATCTCGCCGTTTTTGTCATTTAGTCTTAGCGTATTGATAATTACTTGTGGATCCTTTACTGATTGTTCAAACTTATCTTTTTCAAATTGGAGAGGTGATGGCAATTCTAAAAATATTTCATATAATGCTTTTGTAAAACTTGGTTTATTTCTTGTTGTCATGGATTCAATCGTTGGTATCAACTTTAGATTTTCATATGAATAATTTGCCTGAATAGTTATTTCTTGTTGTCTAATTTTCATAAATGATAATACGGTATCAAAGAAATTCTTCCTCATTTCTTTTGGAAGTATTTTGAGAATTCCTTTTGCCATGTCTGTTTCTTTATTGAGTAATTCCTCAAAATATGCAACTGCACTTCTTACAATTAATGATGGCCTCCATGCTAAAGCATGTGCATTCATCTTTGCCATTTCCATTGCTTTTCCAAAATCTCCTAATGCATAACCACTAATTCTATCAACAACAGATAGATACCATCCCATTTCCATAATATGTTCTTGATAAGATAGATTGTTTCTTGTCAAATCAGAACTATCAAATGATTGTTTGATTTGAATTTCGGCGTTGTCTTTTAATTGTCCGCCCCAAGGATATGTTGTTCTTAAAATCAAAACTTTGATGATTTCTAAATCTAATTTTGCTGTAGTAATTAATTGAAGTAGTTTTTTGTCCATTGAAATAAATTTCAATACACTTTCTTCGTGGGGTTTATCTACACTTTTTTGAGGATCAAAATCATGGAATAAAGCTGCCACATACAAATATTTTATATCCTCCGCAGTGAAATTTACTTTCTTTTGACTATTTGCTAAAAGTGAAATGTATGTGACTTCTAATTCATGATTGATGTTATGGTATCCATAATATTCAGTTCCTAACCCTTGACTCTCAAACAAATCAATAGTATAATCTAACATTTCTACATAACAGTCATCTTCTAATCCGTTTTCTACCATTAAGCTGAGAATCTCATTCCTCATTGAATGGGTATTTGCAAATTGTTGCAATAATTTTGATCCGATTTCAAGTTTTTAAAGATGATCTATTATTTTGAATCTGTCTGGTGGCTATGGTTAGAAAGATTCAAAAGAATTCAGATTTTGTATTTTTTGAATGTCATTTAACAAAGATTTATTGGAAAAATTGATGGATTTTAATGAAAAAAATTCTCCCAAATTTGTTCTTCATGTAAATGATGTCTCTTATCCTATTACAAATTCTTCTATTTCAAATTCTCCAATTCCCGTAAATGAGCCTACTACTCGTGGAGGAGTGTATTTTTCTGATAAATTTGCCTACAAAATGAAATGTGTTGTAGAAGATCTTTCTGTCGTTCCATTATTGACAAAGAAAATGCTTGGTCCAAACACTGAGTTTGGTGAACTAAAAATTAGTACTGATATTGAAGATGATGGCAAATCCTTGACTATTGAAATTTTCACCAATCTTACTAATAGTGTTCAGACTCCTACTACCATTGAACTTAGTATGATAATAGTAAAAATAGAATCTGTTTAACTCACTCTGAGATATTTGTCATATTTTTCTCTACTTTCTTTATCTGATAATACTTCATATGCCTTGTTTAATTCTGCCATCTCTTTCTCTGAATCTTCTTCTGTTTTATCTGGGTGAGTTTTTTTTGCAAGTTCTCTGAATTTCTTTTTAATTTCTTCAGGTGTAGCGTCTATTGCAACTCCTATTATTTCATAATAGTTAGGAAGTTCATTGTTGTTTAGTGCTTCTCTGAATTCTTTGTCTTCTTTTGTGTTTCTTCTCTGCCCCAATTCTTCATAATCATCTCCCCAATCTGAATGATATTTTTCAAATGTCTTTTCTTTTTTTGATTCCATTTCTTCTTTATCGTATGCTGTTTTTCTACGTAGTATGATGTCTCTTGCCAGATACAAAAAGAGTCCAATAACTGCAATTGAAAAACCTGAAAAGATAATGATCTTTTCTTCATCTGTTACTTCTAATTCCATATCTAGATTGCCGTTTTGAGCATACGCTGTTTGAATTACTCCAAAAATAATTAATGAAATTGCAAAAATACTGATCTTGTTCATTTCTAATCCTATGATAATCTGAAATCTTCTTTTGCCGTATTTAGAACTACATGTGTAATTGTATTTTCCACGTTGGGTATTGATGCTAGCCCCTTTACAAACTTGCTCAATTCGTTTCTTTCCTTAAATTTTGCAATAATTATGGTGTCCGTTGAGCCTGTAATGTCGTATACTCCACAAACATTTTCAAATTTTGAAATTTCATCCTCTACATCTACAACCTTGTCATTTTTTGCAATAATTTCGATAATTGCTGTTAAAGAATATCCTATTTTTTCATGATCAATTATTGCAGTATACCCTTTGATGATTTTCTCTTTTTCTAACTTTTTAATTCTGGACAGTACTGTAACTGTGGACATTCCTAGTTTGAGAGCTAGTTGTCTGGCTGATTGCCTTGCATCTACTAGCAGATTTTTGAGAATCTTTTCATCTGTATCATCTAGAGTCATACTATACTATGGTGAAAAATATATTTAAAATTTCAGGAAATTTATGTAAATTTGTTTGATTTTTCTTATTAATATTTCAGAAATCTTTTTCAGATTTAATACAAAAGGTGTCATTATTGAATTATGGGTGAAATTGAGGAATTAGTCAAAAAAGGACAATCATTAATGGATGATGGAAAATATGACGGTGCTCTTGGATATTTTGAGCAAGCCCTTCTTTTGAATCAGGACGATCCTGACTTGTGGAATAACAAAGGTATTGCTCTTAGAAGTTTGGGTAGATATGAAGAGTCTATGGAATGCTTTAACAAATCTTTGGAAATTGAACCTAGAGACAAGTACGCCTCCTGAAATTGTACTTTTTACATTATTCTATTTTGTAAAAATATGGAAACATCGTTTACTGCAAGTCAATCTATATTATTAACAAAATATTATCAAAGATAGTGAGTAGTAAAGTAGAGAAGATGCTTGTTCAGGCTTTTGAATGTGTTGAGGATGGAAATATCTCTGGTGCCTTAAAATTATATAATTTAGCAATAAAAGAAGAACCAGAAAATGCTAGTATTCTTGTTGACAAGGGTGCTACATTACAAAATATGGGGAAACTAAAACTGGCAATCAAGACCTATGATAAAGCTCTTGAAATTTCTCCCCATAACATAGATGCTTTACTAAACAAAGGTTCCACGTTACATTCTGATGAAAAATATCTTGAAGCAATTGATTGTTATGATGCTGTATTGAAAATTGACAAAAAATGTGCCATGGCTCTTGCATACAAGGGTCTTTCATTAGGCGAAATGGGAGATCTTCAAGACGCAATCAAACATTTCAAAAAAGCATTATCTATTGACAAACATTATGATTTAGCAAGTATTTCAAAAGATATTGCTCAAGAATTATTAAAATCCATTAACGAAAAAACATCTAAAACACGGTAACATCGCCAGGTGCTGGCTCTCGATTTGTTTGTTTTTCATTTTCATCAAAAAAGTCTCTATGTGTTGAATTTTGATGTTCTCTTAATTTCTCCACATTCTCAAAACCTTCATGACACAAGTAGCATTTTGGTTTATGTTCATCAACTAGAGGAAGTACCATGCTTATTGTGATGCCATTGACTACTTATTTCTTGATACGGGAATGATAATCATGTATGAAAATCAAGTTAGTATGATTTATTTTGATTTTTGATCAAATGATTAAACATGAATTCGGAGACTACTGATGAAAAATTGCTAATTGTGGCATTTCCTAGTGCTGGGTTGGTTGGAGCTTTTGCTATATCTTATCTTGTAGCTCAATTACAAATGAAGGATATTGGGGATCTTGAATTTACAAAAATTTCCCCTTCATACATAATTAAAAATGGAGAAATTTATGGGCCGGTTCGTATCTATAAGAAAGATAACATTTATGCAATCTTATCTAACATTCCATTGAATCCTATTTCTACATTTGATTTAATTACTAAATCAATAGAGTTTGCTAAAAACAATAATATCAAAAAAATCATTATTCCTCGAGGTTTAGAAATGGATCCAAATGATCAAAACGATCCTGTTTCATATGGTTTGGCAGCTAACAAACTCTCGAAATCTCTTTTAGATGAATATAATTTACCATTGATCCCAAATGGAGCGGTTCTTGGAACTGATGCTAGTGTAATTTCTGCATTGAAGAATTCTAAAATTTCAAGTATTGTATTATACACCACTTGTAGAATTATGTTACCTGATGATGATGCCATCATAAAATCTATCAAGACACTTACTGATATCATAAAAGTAAAAGTTGACACTGAAAAATTTGAAGAACAGTTAGAAAAGATAAACAAAGAAAATGAAAAATTAATTGAGCAAACAAAAAATTATTTTGAAAATACATCTGGTACATCTGCATCTATTCCTCCTGGTGTAGCCTGATACTTTTGATAATTTCATAAAACTATTAAATTCAGGCACAAAATTTCCTAGATTTCACTAAGGAATATATCATGAAAGGGGAGACAATGAATATGTTAGAACAACTAGTAGGTGATTCTCAAGCTTTAGATCGTGCTTTGGCTGGAGAAGAACTTTCCTACAAAGATGGTCTTGAATTAATGAATTATGATAATCTCCATTTACTTGGTGCAGTTGCAGATAATGCTAGAAAAAAATTAGTTGATGATACTGTAACCTTTGCTGCATCTTACTACATGAACTATACCAATGTCTGTGCAGCAAGTTGTCAAATGTGTGCATTTTATAGAAAAGAAGATGCTGATGATGCATACACCCTAACTCCTAAAGAAATTGAACAAAGAGTTGGAATTGCAAAACAGATGGGTGCAACAGAAGTTCACATTGTCGGTGGTTTTCATCCAAAACTCCCTCTAGAATATTATGAAGATATGATGAGGACCATCAAAAAGAGCCATCCTCAACTCAACATTAAAGCATTGACTGCAGCTGAAATTTACTTTTTATCAAAACTGACAAAAAATTCCACCAAGGAAATTTTGTCTCGTCTTAAAGATGCTGGACTTGATTCAATGCCTGGTGGAGGAGCTGAACTATTCCACCCTGACATTAGAGAAAAAATTGTCAGAGGAAAATGTACCGGACAGCAATGGCTTGATGTAATTGAAGAGGCTCATAATATGGATATTAAAAGCAATGTTACCATGCTCTATGGACATATTGAAAAACCTGAACACATCGTTGATCATCTAATCAAGATACGAGAATTACAAAAGAAAACTAATGGCTTCTTGACTTTAATTCCTTTGAAATTCAGTTTAGATAACACTGAACTTGAACAAGAGCATTTGGTAAACAACGAATGCTCATCAGTTTATGATTTACGAGTTATTGCACTATCTAGACTGATGCTTGCAAATGTCCTAAACAATATCTCTGTTTATTGGGTTGCTTATGGAAAGAAACTTGCTCAAGTTGCATTATCTAATGGCGGTAATGATTTAGTTGGAACTGCATTTTCTGAAGAAATCTACAAGGCTGCTGGTAAAGCAACGTCTTCATCTGTTGATGAACTTGCAACTATGGTAAAAGAGATTGGTCGTTCCCCTGCTCAGAGAAACACTCATTTTGATATTTTGAAAAAATTCTAACTTATCTGTTTTTTAATAGAATCTAATTTTTCTTCCATCTTGACTTGCTTGTCTCGTCTTGAATCTATTTTGATTATTACTTCTACTCTTGCGATTCCTAGATTGTGAACTGTTTCCATCATCTGTTTAGTGGCATTGTTTATCACATCCATACTGTCTGATTCCAAAATTGTCCCCATGGCATTGATTTCATATCTGAGATTCTCTATTTTCTGGATGGATTCAATTGCTTTTGCAATGTAAAAACTGGCACTGGTAGTTTTGGTAGCCATTGGGTATATGCTGATTTCAGCTTGAATCAATGGTGTTGATAGGATAATTTGAGATTAAAAGTTTTGAATTATTCCGCAGGTTTCTTTTCTTTTCTTGTGGCGCTATCTTTTTTCCTTCTTGCTCCAAAACTAATCAAAACTAGTAAAAATCCTACTCCGATTAAAATCCCTGATAGCATTTGATAAGCCTGATTTTGATCTTCTGCTATCATCAAATCAATTATTTCTTCTTCACTCATTCCTGTTTGTCCTATTGGCTGATCAGATGATGTGATAATGACCATAATTCCTACAATGATCATTGTGATACCTCCTGCTAGAATTTTTTTATCAACTAAGACCAATTATGTTTTCAATTGGTTTTCACCATATATTAGCCATTTTCTTATTTCATACGTTAGCACTAGTCTGTAATTTATCCCTAGGTTATATGCAATGCTTGAAAAATTATTTCATTGAACTCAAAAATTGAAACTTTGATTGTTTTTGGAATTATGGGAGGTATTCTACTGCCTGCAAGACTGTTGTTTGTAGAATTTGTATCTGATAACTGGCTTGGTTCTTTGGGAATAATTTCTGCACTCTCATTGGCTGTAATACTTCTTGCAAAGAAGAACAAACTAGGTTTCTTTGGGCCTATGCTTGAACGACAAATGTTCAAATTCCAAAAAGGTAAACGTGGCATTTTGGTATTTGGTGAATCCATATTTTTGCTGCTAATTTTGGGCACCATGATATTTGCAATTGATCAAGGACACTCTGTATACTCTGATGAAAAACTAACATACATTCCAGAATCCGGTGATCAAAAAACACACGTTCTTGAATCTGCTAAAAGTATGACTACTTCTGATTGGATTTTTGGTGCAATGATGGCTCCTGTTGGATTTGTCACTGCTTTTCCTCAAATGAGTGCCGCAATGGCTTCAATTGATCATATGATGGATGGTTGGCTAATGCATTTTTACACTGTTGGATTTGTAGAATATCTTGAATTATTTGGAATTTTGGTTTACTACAAAATTTCGTTTAGAAGAAAAATTTCTAGTCGTTTACAATTAAACCTGAAAACTGCTATCTAGAATCCTTCTGGTGGTCTCTGAACAAAGACATTACAAACTAGAGCGTCTGTCTTTTCATCTCTATATTGGACATTACAGGAAACAAATTTTCCTTTGAGAGCTCGCTCTAAATCTTCTTTAGTTTTTTCTTCATATTGTGGTTGATTAGGATCGTCAATTTTACTCATGATGATTTTTTCAACTTTTCCATATTGTTCTTGATTGTCTTTTCTTGTATGGCTAACTAGTAATTCAAAAGCATTGTTTGTGATAATTGAAATGACTGCGCCACCAATACCGTCTCCCATATTTTCTAACTTTTTTTTGTTCTATAATTACTTGCTGGCAATACTGATTTCAAAGTCTGGAACAAGTCCTTTTTCTTTTGCCATCTCAAATAACTTTCTGATGGATTCTTCACCAGGTTCTCCCATGTTGACAGTTACTTTGTTTACATACATTTTTACAAATTTTTCAATTAGACTTCGTTCTTTACCTCTGGCATATTGCATTGCATATTCTATTGCGTCATCAAAATGCTCAATTCCAAACTCAATTGATGCTTGAAGATACTTGTCAAACTTTACTATTGTCTCCATGCCTAGGTCTGTTCTCATGACATTGATTCCAAGTGGTACTGGTAGTCCTCCTGTGGTCTTATCCCACCATTCTCCGACATCTAGAATTTTTACATTTCCTTCTTGCTCATAGGATAGTTGAGTTTCATGAATTACTAGTCCTACATCGACTTTACCTGATTTGACGGCTTCAGGAATGTCACTGAAATTCATCTCAACATAATCAAACTTTCCAATCATTAATTGTAACAACAAAAATGCTGATGTCATTTTTCCTGGAATGGCAATTTTACATTTTTTAATCTCATCAATTGTCATTTGTTTTCGAGCAGTTACAATCGGACCATAATTAATTCCAAAACTCCCACCACTTCTCAAAATGGTATATCCTGGGATGTATGCACATGCATGAACTGAAACTGCTGTAACATCTAATTCTGGATCAGTTGCTTTACGATTCAATTTTTCAATATCTTCTATAACGTGATTTACCTTAAAATCTGGAGATGGGACTTTGTCTGTAAACATTCCATAAAACATGAATGCATCATCAGAATCAGGGGTGTGTCCTACAGAAATTTCCATATCTGTTTCCTTGATTCTGGTAATAAATACCAAAACCCACTTTCAATAGTTTTTCTAATATATGTCCGGAATTATTTTTCATTATGAATTCAATTGAAGCCTACGAACAAGATATTTGGCTACAACTAGATTTTTTGAAATCCTTCAAAAAACAAAAATCCATTTCTGCAACTAGTCAAAAAAATATCTTATTTTCAGGCAGCGGAGATTCTCTTGTATCTTCTTTACTTGCAGAGTCTTTTTCTGGCGGATTAATCAGGGCAATGGATCCACTTGATCTGTTCAAAAACAAATCTCTAGTAAAATCAAAACAGGTCTATTTCGTATCCATTTCTGGAAATACAATTACTAACATCAAGGTTGCAAAAATTGCAAAAAAGGCAATTGCCATAACATCAAAACCTCAAAGCAGGTTGGCCAAAGCCTCAGATGGAATCATTCTCCTTAATTCTACAAACTCTGGTGTTTTTACTGCTGGCAGTATTTCCTTTCTTGAAAGTGCGCTAACATGCATCTCTTTGGTAAAAAATATCAAAATTCCAAATATCTCATTATTTAGACAATCTCAAATTTCAGCAAAAAAAGTCAAACTCTCAAAGCGAATTTTTGTTTTAGGAAACCTTTACACATTTCCCATAGCAATGTATTGTGCTGCAAAATTTTATGAAATTCTAGGATATGATGTTCACTATTCTAGGATTGAACAATTTTCTCACATGGAGTTGTTTTCTGCTAAAAAAACAGACACTGTCATAATTTTTGAGGAAAAAAATCCTCATACAAAACAACTAGGGAAAAATCTAAAAAATATTGGTATTGATGTAATTCATCCTGATTTGCCATCTGACAAATTTTCTCAGGTGATCTATTGCATTTTCTTTTCTCAATTAATTTCCCTATATGAGGCTAAAAAGAAGGGGAAGAAAGAATGCCATTTTGTTACAGCAAAAAAGATTCGTGACGTTTCAAACCAAATGATCTACTGATCTTTTAGAAGGCTAAGGTTTAATACCTGAATCCAAAGTTTTGCGAATATGGTAAAATTCAAGTCCACTGGTGAGGTTCTGAAAATCATCAAGAACAAAGAGCAAATCCGAAACTTTGGTGTAATTGCTCACGTGGATCACGGAAAAACTACCATGAGTGACAGCCTTTTAGCATACTCTGGAATCATTGCACCATCTGCTGCTGGTAAAGCACTTGCAATGGACTTTGATAAAGAGGAACAAGAAAGAGGAATTACAATTTATCAAGCAAATGTAACATTACACTTTACTAAAAATGATACAGAATACGTCATTAACATGATTGATACCCCAGGCCACGTTGACTTTAGTGGAAGGGTCATTCGAAGTCTTAGAGCCATTGATGGGGCTGTAGTAGTATGTGATGCCGTAGAAGGAATCATGACGCAAACTGAGACTGTCACCAGAATGGCACTTGAAGAAAGAGTAAAACCTGTTTTATTTATCAACAAAGTAGATAGACTCATCAAAGAACTCAGATTGACACCCGAAAAAATGCAAGCACAATTGGCAGAGGTAGTATCAAACTTTAACACATTAATCGACACATATGCAGAACCTGAATACAAAGAGAAATGGAAAGTTTCTATTCAAGATTCTAGTGTAACATTTGGTTCTGCAAAAGACAGATGGGCAATTAACCTTGAACTAATGAAAGAAAGAGGAATCACATTCAAAGATGTAATTGATGCATATGAAAATGAAAAAGTTCCAGACCTTGTAGAGAAAGCACCATTGGCTGATGCAGTACTTGGAATGGTAGTTAATCATCATCCTGCACCACATGAGGCAGTAAAGTACAGAATCCCACAAATCTGGAAAGGTGACTTGGAGTCTGATGTTGGTAAAGCACTACTTGCTTGTGATGATAATGGTCCAACAATTATGATGGTTGTAAACATGGTTTTAGATCCTGCAGCAGGTCCTGTTGCAATTGGAAGATTATTTTCTGGCACTATCAAAGATGGTCAAACTATCAATGTCATAGATGAGAAAAGAGAAGGACGAGTTCAATCCGTCAATTTCTTTATGGGTAACCAAAGAGAACAAGTTGGTGAATTGGGTGCAGGAAATATTCCGGCACTATTGGGATTAACTGAATGTAGAGCAGGAAACACACTTTCATCTGTAAAGGATATTCCAATGTTTGAAGGTGTCAAATACGTTTCAGAACCTGTTGTTCAAATCGCAATAGAACCAAAACATCCTAAAGATTTACCTAAACTAGTAGACATTCTAAAACAACTAACCATTGAGGATCCAAACTTAATTGTAAAAATTGATGAGGAGAGTGGTGAGACCATTGTCGCAGGAATGGGTGTACTGCACCTAGATGTTGCAACCCATAGAATTCAAGATGCTAAATGTGAAATTGTAACATCTGAACCTTTGATTAACTATAGGGAGACTGTAAAATCTGGATGTGAGCCAATCATGGCAAAATCTCCAAATAGACACAATAAAATTTTCATGAAAGTAGAGCCATTAGAGCCAGAAATTGCACATATGCTAAGAACTGGTGAAATCAGTGATATCAAAGACAAGAAAGTCGTTTCTGACTTACTCAAAGGAGCTGGATGGGATACTGATACAATTAAGAGAGTTATGAAATTTGATTCCCGTGGAAATGTATTGATTAACGGAACAAAAGGTGTTCAGTTTGTACAAGAATCAACAGATTCTATTAATTCTGGATTTGATGAAGTGATGAGGGAAGGTCCACTTTGTAAGGAACAGATGAGAGATTGTAAATTTACCTTTACTCACTTTGTACCTCACGAGGATACTGCTCACAGAGGTCTATCCCAATTGGGCCCCGCATCCCGTCGTGCATGTATGGGTGCTTTACTCACTGCAGGTACTGCCGTATTAGAGCCAACTTTGGCAATTGAAGTTCGTGTACCAACTGATTTGGTTGGAAACGTTGCAACTATTCTTTCTGGTAAACGTGGTAAAGTACTTGACATGTCCCAAAAAGGTGCTTCAAGTATTGTAGTAGGTGAGATTCCAGCTTCTGAAACATTTACACTATCTGAAGCAATGAGAGGTCAAACTGCAGGACGAGCAACCTGGAATACATCATTCAAGGCATGGACTGAAGTTCCAAAATCTATGTTAGGTCCAGCAGTAGCTGATATTAGAAAGAGAAAGGGATTGGCACCAGAACCACCAGGTGTTAACGAATTCATCGATAAAGAATAATCATACAAATTTAATTCCATATTATTAATACCTCAACTATTTTCCTCAATTTCATTCCAAAATGTTTGTTCAAATGAACAAACAAAAGTAGTATTTGTTCAAATAAACAAACAATCAACTTGTGCCTATAATACCCAAAATAACTCATTATTTACCTTTAATTGACAATCATTACCACTCATTACCAATAGTATATATACCAGTGTTACATCGCCACATCATGAGTACACAATCTCAAAACAGCGACGCATTTGCAATGTACAAGCAAAATGTTCAGAAATACTTTGAAAATGTTTCAAAACTAACCCCACAATATTTTCAATCTGCAACAGAATTGCAAAACGAATGTATGAAAACTTGTCAAAAAACAATTAACGCTGCAGTATCAATGCAACAAGAATTTGCAAAGAAATCTGGAATCAATACTGAAATTCCAGACTCTGCAAAAACTGCAATTGTTGATACCAACAAGCAATTTGTTCAAGCAAGCACAGTAAACAATCAATTGGTAAAAACTGCCATTGACGCAACTGTTCAAAATTTCAAGACATTTAACGACAACGTTAATGCATTTGCTGAATTAAACAAAAACATTATCCAATCTTGGATTACCCCTTTCACACAAACAAAATAGTGTGATTGTCTTTTCTTTTTTATTATTTTTATTATACAAATTCATGAAATTTGATGATTGCTCACCAAACCCCATGGTGTGTTAGGTGATTTGTCTGTCAAAATTTCTATTTAACCAAGATGGACGATTTATCAGTAAATGATTTTCTAGCCTCAGACTTTGAAAACTTATTTCTAGGTAATTTAAAATCAGTATGACTCTTTATGGTAAAAAATTATTGGGAAAAACGCTTCAAAAAAGAACTGGTTGAAGAAGAAGACAAACTAAAAGCAGAAGTTGCAGAAGCTGTTAGAAAAAAATTATCTGAAAATGAAGATACTGAATCTGAATCCTAGTTTTCGTAAATAGACAAACCATTACTATCTAATTCTAATGAATGAACCTGTTCGCTATGCTCAACCCCTCTCAATTTTGTAATTTTGATGGTTCTTTTCATTTTATTGTTTGAAATCTGATTATCTAGTTGTATAATCCCTGATGTAACAAACCATTCAAGTGGCACTTCATTATTTTCAGAAAATTCTGAAATTAGAAGAGATGTAACATTGAAGTTTTCTAGTGATTGAATCATTCCTTGCAGCCCTTGTCTCATATGAAATTTGTCTGCATATTGCATCCCTAGAATTGAAATTGAATCTACAACAATTCTTTTGGCTTTGATTTTCTTAATGCTGTTTAAGATGAACTTTGTTAAATGCTCAAATGGAATTTGCTCTCCTCTGTACAGAGAATCATCTCTGCCAATTACCTGATCTTTGATTTTAAATGGTCTCAAATCTATTAACAAAATTTTTCCTTTAGCAATCATCTCTTCAATGTTCCACCCAAAAGATTTACAATCGTTTTTTATTTCATCAATACTTTGTGATAATGAAATGTATACTCCTGGTTCTTCAAATTCTTTGACTCCTGAATATATGAATTGTAAACCAAATGTAGTTTTTCCACTACCTGGAGGTCCTGAAATTAATACAGAACTATTTTTTTTGATACCTGCTGATAGTGTTGAATCAAAACCAGGTATTCCTGTTTTTATCAAATTGGAGTTTTCTTTCTTATTTTGAATAATTTGATTTTTGAATGTTGTAAGATACAAAGCACTTCCACATACTCCTACAACACTTGCAATTATTTCCCCTGAAAGAAGATATGTTGTACCTACTAGTGATGCTAGTAATCCTCCAGAAAAAACCATCTGAGGATATGATCTTTTTACATGAATGATTTTTTTGCGTATTTTAGGTTCTTTTTGAACTAGTTGTATTTTTTCACTTGGTTTTGATTTTACAATTGGAATTTTTTCAAAACATTTGTCATGGAACCAGAAATTGTTTTTTCGTACTGATTTTTCATCTAAATTAATTTCTATATCGCAATGATAACATTTTATCAGATCTTCTTCATTTACATTTTCAATTATTTCCTCTGGAATGGCTTCTTCTAAAATTGGTTTACACAAATCTATCATTCTATCAATGTATACATAATCTGACTTTGGCAGTTTTTTATTATCTTGTAATTTCTCAATAATGTAGTTTGTTCTCCCAAAATCCCCATAATCTTTTTCTAGACTTTTTTCAAGTTTTTCAATAGTTTCTTCTGAATTCAACTGATTTTTCTTTGTATTTTTCCAGTAATGGGTTATGAATAATCAAAATTCTCTTTAATGTCAAATATTTGGACGATCAATTCTCACCCTATCTTGAAAATCTCATTATAGTGAGAGAATTTAGATAAATCAAAAAAACTGAATGTGTGGAAATAATTCACACCATTTGATATATCAAAAATCACTCATTTGTAATCATATGAAATCTAGAATATTTGCGATATTGCCCCTTTTTGCAATATTGTTATCTTCAACCATAATTCCATATTCTTTTGCATCTATAGAATCTGAAGCACAAGAAGATATCCAGGCAGGATGTCGAGATGGTCAAACAATGGTTTTCCGTTATTCGTATAATGAATATGTCTGTGTAGACCCTGACACTGCTGATAGATGGCAAGAATTAGGATTATCTGAAATTATATCTGAAAATAAAGAAGCTGTCCAAAAAGAGATTCCTGTAATTGAGACTGTTCAAAATACTGAATTCCCTGGTTCTCCACCACCGCCACCCCAAAAAATATCTACTGTACAAGATCATTCTGAGTGTCGTGAAGGATATGTTTTGATTTATCGATTTATTCATCATGATACTTTTTGTACTAGTCTGTCTACAGCTGCATCATGGGAACGTTTAGGATTATCTGAAATAGTTGATGCTGTAGAATCTAAAGAAATTGTCAATGAAATTGAAGTTGAACAAGAACATACTGAAGTTGAACAAGAACATACTGAAGTTGAACAAGAACATACTGAAGTTGAACAAGAACATACTGAAGTTGAACAAGAACATAC
>Ga0209992_10001160_pt1 | contig 29611 bp, 19 predicted proteins | sample 2SBtaG_2_FD_182564 | JGI IMG/M metagenome (GOLD analysis project Ga0209992, IMG submission 182564) | Deep subsurface microbial communities from Kolumbo volcano to uncover new lineages of life (NeLLi) - 2SBTROV12_ACTIVE470 metaG (SPAdes)... | ecosystem: Environmental > Aquatic > Marine >... | reverse complement strand
CTTCCACTTGCATACCCACCACCAACACTTACAACAGATGATGATGTTCCAAGTCTGCTACCACCCATACCACGAGATGAACCTACTGTTGATTCATCGAATGCTTTCCAGCCTGACATCTGTTTTTGTTTTTGTGAAATTGCTTCTTGTTGTCCTTTAGAAGACCAATATGCTGCATTAATTTTACGTTTCCAATCATCCTCACCTGTATAGTATACTTTTGCATCGACTAACCCCGGACCATATGTCCTTCTACCTATTGTTACATTTGGTACACCTTTTCTATATTGATAAAACCAATTCTGTCCCCATGTTTCACCACCTCTATATGTACTCTTTACATAACCATCATATCCCCAACCAGTCTGTCCACTTCTTGGAGCCATACCACGACCACTGTAACGACCACTAGTAGGAGGTCTGCCTGCACCTTCTAGAACTTTATAAAAATTGGCATTAATTTTCATGTTACGAAGAGTTGCCTCTTCCCTCTTGCGAGCTTGATTATGCTTAGACCTACGAGCTTGAACTCTAGAAGAACGACCAGCCATAAAAATAAGAAGGTAATAGACTATTTGAAATTAAATTCTAGTCTATTTGTACTTCTTTGCAGTCTCTTCAGATGCAAATTTATACAGTGGTTTACCAGCTTTTGATGTACCGATTAGTTGAAATCTACCGTTTACCTTCTTAACTTTGATTTTGTTGTCAGGGACAGTCTCTTTCTTTCTCAAGTACATGTTATAGAATACTTCAGGCATAATTTGAACTAGGAATATGGCTATTTAAAATTAAATTTACTTCCTCACGGTAGTCATTTTGTCTAAGATCTCTAGTATTATATCCCCTCTACTGTTGTTTTTAGCCCATAACTTAACATATTTGACTGGAATATGGTACTTTCTATTCATAAAATCTGTCTCTACAAACAAACTGTCTGCTATATCATCTGGTATCTGAGCATATTTCTTTAAATCCATCTGGTGCACGTCTACCATATGATTCATTATACGTTTTGTATGTATGTGGTTCTTCGTTCTAGGCTGTTTATTACCGAAACTTAACTGCATTGGGTTATGTTTTGTGTAAGTCCAAGCACTACACTTGATACAAAAGTTCTTTCGGTATGGTGTTTGTTCTGTTTTTAACCTCTCATTCTCAACAACATGACTGCATATATTGAACTCATTCTTATTGACTGGTCTAAAATTTTCTGTACTCATCTAGAACATACCGCCACCCTGACCACCACCGCCTCCACTAGGCATGCTGAATCCTTTCTTAGCAGCCTTAGATTCAGTGGTGTGTTTTATTCTAGTCTCAGTTAACATATTCAATGTTTGACCATTGATTGATGTGGTTGAAATTAGGGTGTTTCTATGTAATTGTGCAAACTTTTGGAGTGTGTTCCTTCTAACGGCATTTACTATATCGAACAGTATTGTGAAGTGTTCTATCTGATACACTACGTGTGGTAGTGATTTGTTTCCAAATAATGTCCTATACAGAAAGTCATCGTGATCTCTAGCTTCTGTGATAAGTTGGATTGCTCTATCTGATGCTACGTTAGGATTTACACCCCCATCATATGACATGATGAAAATTACTCATAGTAGTATTTGAAATTATATTTTAGAGTCTAAATACTCTGTAACTGACTTGTCTTTCTCCCACATCTTACAACTCCAATATGATGCTGTAGTAGGATCAGTGCGTGTATCACACTTGTGCCTAGCCCTAAATGACTTTAGTCTCTTTGGATTATCTCTACGTATCTCCATATTTGGATCTCCAAAACGTACTATATTCACATTATCTGTCTTTGGATTCTTAACATATACAGCGAACTTCTTACTTGCATTTGGTGTTCGGAAAGGTTTGTTTAGTTTTCTAGCCATTAGTAACTACCCGGTGGATATAGATTCTTCCTAGCGAACTCATTGGTCTTACCTAATTGGTCTTGTAATTGACCTCTCATGTATCCCTTCTTTCCTAGTAGTTCCTTTCTACCATCTTTGTTTGCATCGTGCCATTTGAGCAGTTTCTTATTACCTTCACTTCCATCTGCGAACTTACCATCTGGAACTGCACCGTATTGGAAGTTAGCCTTTCTTGCCCATTCATCGCTATAGTTCTTTTTCATCCATCTAGAGTTATCTTTCTTCATATCGCTTATGGCTCCAGCCTTTGTAGAATGTGTCTTACCTGAATCACGCATAGCAGTTCTGCCTTTTGGCCCTTTGTTTGCTACTACATAACCACGATACTTTGGCATATTTTGAATTGGTATATCCTGTATTTAAAATTGAATTATTGCGGACCTGATAGTATACGATTGATTAACAATTGGTATACTGATATACCGAACGATACTACGATTAAGGTTGCTCCTATAATACGTGCTGTTTCAAACTCTTGTGTCTGTGTAAGTCCACTTGTTTCTATGTATGCCATGTATGCTGACACCATTGATATTCCTACTATACCAACCAGTTGAGGATTTTCTGTTCTGAGCCATAGAATTCCAATTATCACTGACCAAAATATTACTATTGAAAGTCCACCGAAGATTGAATCAAATGGTATAAGCATTGTAGTCATAGGATCGCTGGTAAATTCACATGTGCCTGTTTCAAAACAATAACACTCTCTACCGATCTTCTCTATACATTCCTCTTGACTTACGAATATAGCATGAGCAGATTGCATTGGTAAGCCCAGTATGATTATAGGTAAAATCAGTATTGTAGCCCATGCCTTTCTATCCATGTTTATTGATAACATACTGTCTATTTGAAATTAAATTTGCCTCAAGGCATAGGCTGTATCTGTGGCATTAGTGAGCCTCTTTCTATTCCTTCTCTTACAGTGATTGTCACTTGGAATGATGATTGACTCTTGTTACCACTTGCGTCTATTGCTGTACAGGTTACTGTGTGGTATGTTGGGTTGTCTTGTATTGGGAATACCATTCCACTTGGTTTATCACACTCTGCGATTAAGCCTTCATCCACATTATCTGTGACACCAACACTGTACTTTACCTTGTAACCATTCCAATTATCGGCTTCGAAGACCAGACTCTCTGGTGGTGGTAACAATAGTGTAGGGGCTTCGGTATCATTGATTACGATGCCTCTCTCTGCTGCCTTCGACTCAGCTAACTGTTCTGCGAACTGGGCTCTAGTCATACCAAGGGGTATATGATCTACATCAAGCCCAGCCTTAATCGCCTCTTCTGGACTTAGATATACTACCTTTGGTGGTGAGATTCCAGCGTACTCTGCTGCTTTATCTATGATCGGTGGAGAGTTAGACATTACAACTGCTATGCCCATAACTGCACCAAAAATGAGAGCAATTGGTATGACCTTTCTAAGTGGGTCACTAAGCTTCTCAGCAACTGCTTGTTTCGATAAGTGTAATTCTTTCAATGTCGTATAATATACAGATGGATTGTCAGCCTGATGCTGAACCAACTTCTTTTCAGTACTCAATGATACTGACTTTTTTCGTTCCTTCTTTTCTGGACTCTTCTTTCCTATAGGATTTAGGAAACTACCCATTAAATCAAAACGTTTCTTTCTAAACATATTCTTCTGCATTCTCTGTGCTGGTCTTGGGAGAGGTCTTTCATAATCATCCTTTTCATTACTAGCTATAAAGAAACAACACATCTGTTTCTTCAAAAAGTATATGTTATCTCGTACTACCTCGAACACACCGTATTTGGTGTAGGCGTTATTCTTTTCTATATACATTGGTACAATGTCTATTTTTTTATATCCTATCTGAACAAATGCATAATCTCCCCTATTCATACCCACACCTAGTAAATTACGTGAGAACCTTGTCAATGCCTTTTTCTTATTATGTACATTAATCATGACGTTAGTTTTATCCACTTCACTATCAGTGGAATAATCTTGAAGAAATCTTCTAGTATCTGGAGACATAACTGACTCCAAATCTGTTGGGAGTTGTAGTTTTTCTGGATCTATATTTGGGTCATCAGAGATACTAGCCATGAATCTCTGCTTATTGAATAACTCACTCTCTCCAGAGTTTCTAAGTGTGGCATCTACTTCACTTACTCCCACAAGATCTAATGGTTTACTATTGGAATGATTATAGAAATAGATACCAGTCTTTCTGAACCTATACTCATATTCATCATCTACCTCGAACACCATACCATCTTTGGTTGTAAAGTATTTCGCATCTGTCTTATTGATCTTAACGAACTGTATACTCCTATCACCCATCTTGATCACAGCTATGGGTTTCTTACTTAGTTTCATTTCAAAAATGGGTATTGTCAATACAAAAAATCAATGAAAAGGGTATTTAAAATTATAATTTATTCATCCTCAATCTGTATTCTGGGTTATAGATCTCTGGATGATGTCTTCTTGCACATCGTCCACATTCTCTGAACTTAACCCAACAAAGTGTTTTCCACATACCATTTCTTTTTGTAAAACCACATCTACTACATTTCACTACGAGTACCTCTTTCCTAAGAAGACACCCATGATTGCTGACAATACAAGTAACACCCAAGTTGCATCTGGATTTGCAAAGTCTATGTATCCTAGATATGCCATAACTCCTATTGTTGCTACGATAAAGATAACTCCCATTGGTGCACTTCTGCCTGTGAACAAGCCAGCCAATCCTACAACAAAGACAAAAATCATAGGAACACCGAACAGGTCTCCGATAGGTTCAATGCCTAATTGCTGTTGTGCATCTGGGCTTCTAAATGATTTTTGAGTTCCTACTGGTGGTGTTCCTTTTGGTATCTGGTCTGGTTTACATAATGGATCGTTTGCGTCACATGTCACAGTTACCTCTTTGGTTGTTGGGTCAACTGTGAACTGGAATGTTGGATTAACATATAATGTCACATAGTAATCCTTCTCACTATCAACTGGAATGACTTCTTGTATTGGTCCGCTGATACCTTGATAACCCTTAGTGATTACTGGTACACTTGAGTCTTGTGAACGATACTCAACAATGATATCAGAACCTAATGGTTGTACATTAACATCTACAGTTGATTGTAAGTATGTTGTATCTCTGCTTTCTTCAAGTACAAAGGTTCCATCGAATGGTGCTACTGGTGTTAGTGATATTGTATTAGACTGTAAAGTATAACCACTGTTCAATGTGACTATTACATAGAAGTCACTTTGTTGCATTGGGTAAACGTTTATTGAATTAATTATGTTGCTTCCAATTGTTAATTGCTGTGACATTGGAGTTGTATCAACTGGTGCGTTATTCTGATATGTCTTTACTTGAACCATTGATGGTAATGGTGTTCCACTTCCCACTTCAACGAATGGGTTAATCTCTACTGTGTTTCCAAATATTGCAACACTTGCTGTTGGACATTGTGCTGTAGGTGCTGTACATAGGTATACTTGTGCTTCTAACAAGTCCAATGTATCAGTGTTAGATGGACTACTTGTTCCTACTGTACTAATAGCACTTACTCTATACTCATACACATTACCTGCGGCTAATCCAGTGTTAGTCATCACTGTTGCTACACTTCCAGTTGACTGTACAATTGTTGTCCATGCTCCACTGTTTGTGTTTCTCTCAATCATGTAACCTACTATCTGATATCCATAGGTTTGTGATGGTGCGTCCCAGTCTACTAATGCTGCACTGTTAGTACTTCCTGTTGGTAATACACTAAGGTTTGCTGGTGGTGTTGGTACATTAGGTACTGTGTATGTTACACTTGCTGTTGCTGGTGATGTTCCTGCTGTGTTAGTTGCTAGAACTCTCCAGTATAGAACTTGACCGTATGGTAAATTAGAATCAACATAATCTAATGTACTATTTGGTATGTTACCCTGTTCTGTATTCCATGTTATATTATCAGTACTTATTTCAACAGTGTAAGTATAGTTTGGATCTCCACCAGTTACAGTTGGTGCTTGCCATGTTAGTTTAATCTCTGTTGGGTTTGTGTTAGGAGCCGTAATTGCAAAGTTAGTTGGTACTGTTGGTGCACTTAATGTACTTGATGTTGCAGTTGCACTCCAGTCTCCAACGCCTGCTGCGTTCTCTGCATTAACTCTGTAATAGTACGCAGTTCCTTGTGCAAGTCCACTGTCTGCATATGAAATTCCAGACTGTTGTGTTGAGATAGTTGTCCATGTTGCTTGGTCTAATGAACGCTGTACATTGTACACTGTTGTTCCATGGTTATTTGGATCTGCTACTGCGTTCCAACTTACTGTTATCTCACTTCCACTGATTGCTGTTCCTACTGCATTGGATGGTGCTAATGGTTTACTGTATTGTGTAAATGATGCACTTGTTGAACTTCCATATAGATTGATTGCTACAAGTCTGTAACTATATTCTGTATTAGATAACGTGCTTGATTGTGTGTATGTAGTTGTAGCTCCACCTACTGTGTCTAGAACCAACCAGTTATTGTTTGTAAAGTCTTGTACTTCAATTCTGTAGTTTGTTATTGGTGAACCATTATCATTTGGTGCTGTCCAGTTAAGAGTTATCTCTGATGCTGTACTTGTTGAACCGAAACTAGTTATTGCATCAGGTGGGCCAAACGTGTGACCTAATACTGCAACGGTACTTTGTCCAGTGCCTATTGCGTTAACTGCTGAAACTTTATAGTAAAAGTCAGTTGCTGATGCAAGGTTTGCATCTGTAAAGGTTGTTGTGGCTGACTGTGTGTTTGTAGTGATTGTTGTCCAGTTTATGTTGTCAGTACTTCTTTCAATCATATAGCCTTGAATTACATATCCATTATCTGCTGGTGCAACCCATTGCAACTGTAATGAAACATCACTGATTGTTGTCACTGTTAATCCAGTTACTTGTGCTGGTACATCGCCTGCTACTACACTCTGTGCCACTGACCATAGACTGTTTCCTATTGCGTTAATTGCTGTTATTTGATAGTAATATGTTATTCCGTTTGTAAGTCCACTGTCTGTATATGATACTGCTCCTGCTCCTGCTGTTGTTAATGGACTCCAGTTAGTACCGTCAGTACTACGCTCTATTGCATAGCCTGATAATGCGTAACCGTTACTTACTGGGGTTGTCCATGTTAATTCTATTTGGGATGATGGCTGTGCTGTTACAACCAATGTAACTTGATTTGGTACGTCACCAGCAACTACTGCAATCACACCTGAAACTGTTCCCACACCGACTGCGTTAATTGCAGCGACTCGATAATTATAAGATGCACCTACTGTTAATGCAGTATCTGTGTATGTTATTGCTGTTGATTGTGTGTCTGCTACAAGCATACCATATGTCAGACCACCATCAGTGCTTCGTTCAATCTGATATCCAGTGATTTGGTATCCATTGTTTGCTGGTGTAGTCCAATCAAGTTTTATCTCTGCACTTGGCAATGCTGTTCCAGTCAAACCTGTTACTTGGTCTGGTACATCTGATGCTATTGCACTTGCCATGTTAGATGCTATACCTGTTCCGTATGCGTTTATTCCAGATACTCTGTAATAGTAAGTCTGTGGTGTGTTGAGTCCTGTATCAGTATAAGTAACTGCCGTGGTACCAGTTGCTAATAGTACACTCCATGTTACATTATCTAGACTTCTCTCTATCTGATATGAAGTTACTGCAGCACCGTTATCTAAAGATGGTGCTATCCAATCTATCTTAATCTGTGCTCCCGGCAAAGGTGTTGCTGTTAATGATGTTGGTTCGTTTGGCGGACCATATGTTATTGCTGAACCTGATGTACTCACAACACTTGTTCCACTTGCATTGATTGTACTTGTACGATAGAAGTATTCTGTTAATGGAGTTAATCCAGTATCTTGATAAAGTGTGTTAGTGTTACCAGTGTCTGCAACTATTACTGTCCATGTTACTCCACCGTCATCGCTTCTTTCAATCTTAAATCCAGTTGTTGCTGGTGGGTTTCCAGATGGTGTGTTCCATGTTACATCTAATTCAGTATCTGACACAACTGCGACACTTACGTTAAGTGGTGGCTCTGGTAATGTTGGTGCTAATGCTTGTACACTTGGACTTCCACTACCAAATGTGTTAGTTGCAAATACTCTATACAAGTGGTCGGTGTTTGGTGTTAATCCAGTGTGACTGTATGTAGTTGTTGTAACTGTTGTTAATGTACTCCAAGTTGTACCACCATCTGTACTCTGTTCAATTGTATATGATACGAATGAATATCCGTTCATTGATGGTGCCACCCATGATAGGTCTAGTTCAGTTGTACTCGTTGGTGTTATTGTTAATCCAGTTGGTATTGCTGGTACTCCGAATGTCTGTCCAGATGCTATTACTGAATATTGACTAGTTCCCAATGCGTTCACTGCACTTACTCTATAGTAATATGTTGTAGATTGTGTTAGTCCAGAGTCTGCAAATGTTGTTCCTAATTGGTTTGCTATTACTGTCCATGTTGTTTGATCTACACTACGTTCCAAGTTGTATTGTGTAAGTGCGTAACCGTTGTCACTTGGTGTCTGCCATAGAACATTGATTTCACTTGCACTAACTGTTGATGCTGTTAATCCTGGTGGTGCGTCTGGTACATCTCCAGCCTTTGCCCCTGCTGTATTAGACCATGCACTTGTTCCCAATGCATTACTTGCGTTGACTCTGTAGTCATATGTTACACCGTTAGTTAATCCAGTGTCTTGGTATTGTGTAGATGCACTTGGATGTGTTGCAACCTCTTGTGTCCATGTTGCTCCTCCATCAGTTGAGACTTGTATCTCTCCAGTGAAAGCATATCCGTTACCGTTTGCTGTAGTCCATGAGAGATCTAGTTGTCCTCCTGGAACTACTGTTACCGTCAAGTTAGATGGTGCTGATGGTACATCTCCTGCTGTTGCAACGTCGCTAGTTCCTGTTGGGCTTACTCCTAATGCGTTAGTTGCTACTACATTGTAAGAGTATATGGTTCCAGCAGTTAATCCAGAACTTGTATATGTTAATGCGTTACCTGTGAATACCTTTAGATTGTTTACACCATCATCTTGATACAAATCGTATGATGTTATTGCATAAGCATTATCGTTTGGTGCTGTCCATGTTACATCTATCTCATAGTTAGGTTGGGCTGTTGCTGTGATTACTGTAACTGCATCTGGTACATCGCCTACTAGTGCTGTTGTTGTTGAACTTTCTGGTGATACTCCTACAGAGTTAGTTGCTGAAACACGGTAAGTGTAAGTTGTTCCTATTTGTTTGGCTTGGTCTGTATCACTCCATTGGTTTGTTGCTAATGTTTGAACATTACTCCATGTACTTCCACCGTCTGCTGAACGATCTACAGAGTATGATGCTATTGTAGCACCGTTATCATTTGGTATATTCCATGTAAGTGCTACAACTTTGCCTGCTGCTGTAGTTGCTGTTAATCCAGTTGGTGCATCTGGTGAGTCTGCTATTAAGACATTGGCTACAGCACTTGTTGCTCCTATGCCTGCTTCGTTAACTGTTGCTACTTTGTAATAGTATGTTTGTCCTAGAACGTTTGCTGTGGTGTCAGTGTATGCTGGTGTTGTACTTGATTGTTGTGCGAGTAATGTCCAGTTTAGATTATCAGTTGAAACGTATACTGCACTTCCCATATTACTTCCTCCACCAAGGTCACTGGAAACAGTCCATGTTAATTGGGCTTGAGTTATTCCGTTTGTTACTTGTAGATTGGTTGGAGCATTTGGTAATGATACTGTGCTTCCTTGAACTAGTGTTTGTAGTTCAGTTTCTCCAGCAAGGTTGAAAGAGTATATCTGGTATATTGGTGCGTCTCCTGGTGTTACTGATGTATCAGAATATGTTATTGTTGCACCTTCAGTTGAGAATGGTACTGTATCTACTAGGTTAAACTCTGCATCTCCTCTGTCATGTGATTTGGCTACTACTGTTTCTGCTGGTGCTGAGTGGATGTGTAATTCGTCAATGACTGCGAGTGGGTTGGTTGCAGAGTCTGGTTGGGTTCCGATGTGGTATGTTGGTGGAGATTGAGATGCTGCACAATTAGCCCAATTATTTTCTCCATTACAGAATTGCACTGTATCAAGGGTTCCCCATGTAGCACCATTATTACTTGTGGTTCCATCTTGTTCACCATCCCAAAAGAATGTTTTTAGACCTTTCAACTCTGTATGTAGTCCGTCATGTGTAACATCATGAATTAAAGTTCCATCATGACTTCCAGTTCTCATTTTTAGATTAGCTTCTGTTGCACTAACTCTTGTTATTTCAACAAAGTATGTGGTTCCATCTGTGTTGCTTTGTTCGTCCCATGGACCACCACTACTATCAGCAGTAAGAACATATGTTGGGTATGATGTGCCAGATCCAGTACCACTAGTAGTTCCCCAGTCAAAATATGTTCCATGTGCAAACTTGCGTACGCTGGCACCATTTGAATGGTAAACATTACCATCGTCCTCACTAGCATGAATTGACCAATACACTTCGTTTGGTTCGTTCCAACCAAACATAAGACCAATAAAGTCTTGACCTGGGTCGGAACCACTATATGTACAGTAATTATTATCACAATTATCTGAATCAATCATTCCCATAGACCACCATGTACCCCAAGCCTTACCATGATAATCTGGTGTTATTTCAAATCTCAATACCCATTGTTCATCATCTATTGTATGGGTTCCGCCCTGTGTCATATCATATGCAAAACCAGTATTATGACTGTTCATTCTATTTCCTTCCCAATAGACATTACCAGCAGACGTATCATGGTGTGTGTATGTTCCAGTATGACCAGCAGGGGCGGAATATGTTCCACTACCAGCCCATGTCCAATAACTATCCAATGTTCCACTAAAATCTTCATTAAGAATTAAATCAAGTGCGCCAGCTTCGCCAGTCATTTTAGCAGTTCCCAAACTGGTTGACTGTGTGACTGTATTACCGACTTGAGTTCCATCTACTATGGACTTCCATGACGATCCGTCTCTAACCCATGAGACGTGTGCCCAATCATTTGGTGTTAGGGAGACTGTTTGTTCTAAGATGTTGGTTGATGTCAGTGCACCGTATGTAATCTGTAGTTTGACATTAGAAAATGCAACTGTTTGACTTGAACCTGAGAGACCAAGACCTTGTGTATAGTGTGGACTTACTGCATACCAATCGTTTGAAAGAGCTGATTGTAAGTCAGTTACAGCAGTTGAACCCAAATCAACAGTATGAGTCGAGACACCTGTTGATGAGCCAGTTGTATATTCATTATTACCTGAGTCATGTATTGCGTTCCATAATTGTTGCCAACCAGTATATGTTGATGGTTGTGTGGACACTTGTTTCCAGTTTAGTGTATCAGTTGCAGTGTTTGAATCTACTGTGTAAATGACTTCCACCTTTTCTATTGTACTGCTATCTGAAATTGATGTGATATCGTATTCAAAAGATGGGTGTGAACATACGCCCCAAGGAGTCTGGTTATGTGGATATGATAAATCGTCTGTTGCAGTTATTTGACTTGTACCCTGACCAGCACCTGAATTATTACAAGCTGAATTACCCTGTGATTGTCCAATCTCTGCTCGAGCTACTGCTGGACTGATTGGGCTTAGTGCAACTGATGTTTCCTCATACTCTGCAATTCGCATCTTGGTTGGTTCAACCTCGAAGGCTGTGGTTTTGACTGGGTATGTTGTAGTGGTTGTTGTCTGTTGAACGGTTGAAGCTACTGCACTCTCATCTGCTAATGATGATATTTGACTTTCTGTTAAAACAGAACCCTTCCAAATTGCAAAGTCGTCTAAATGCCCATTAAGATAACTGGCTTGCCCTGAATTATTATTCCAGCCTAGCTCTAATTCATAATTAGTTGTACTGTCACATGAGGATAATTGATTGGCGTAAGATAGTGTCTGTTGTGATGAACCATCACGATAAATGGTAAGCTCTCCGTTTGTATTATCAAAGTTGAAAACATAATGATGCCAGTTGCCATCGCCTACAACAAGTCCATTGTTTGTGAATATATCATTAAAAGCACTTAAAGATGAGGTACAGTGTAAGTTAACCACAAATGCCCCAGCGTATGACGGATGTCCATAGGTAATATTGATACCATTACCTGACTGTGAGAAACGGATTGATGAAACAATAGATTCATACTGTGACAGACTACTGTCTTTATGCCAAAATCCTACACTGAAATCACTTGATGATAAATCTGCGAATGACGATGTTGTGCCAATATCTTCTACATTACTATTACCACCAAACTGATATGAGTATGAACCTATCTTTCCAGTTTGACTTGTTGAGATATTTGTATTTGTTCCATCCAAGTTAGAACCACTACCTTGATTTGTTGATGTACTACCAGTATCTTCCATGTCGAAATATAGAAATGGTGCTGTTATTGTTGTTGTTGATGTAGAAGGCTGTTGCGTCTCGAACGATAGGACGGTTCCTATTTCGTCAGCACCTACAAATGTACCAGTAGCTGGTACGAACTCGATTGTAAGAACCATATCATCTGAATAACCTACGCTTGTTGTTGTCTTATCAACTTCTGCTTCTCTAATTTTTACATTATTACTTGAGCCGTCCATTGCAAACTGTAAATCGAATTTAGACCAAGTGTCTCCACCAGCAAATGAACTTGGGTCGGATGAATGAAGCCCAAAGCCACTACCATTTAGTGTTCCACTTGAACCTACCTTAAACTTCCAACTAACAGATTGATTACCATTAGACTCTTTAACAACAGAAAGTTCACAATAATTTCCATTATCGTATGTTGAACAGTATGGGTAATATGTTCCACTGTTTACTGTAGATGTATAAACAATAGTGCCATCTATCTTATACACAACTGCTGAATCAACTTGGACAGACTCATCTGCTGCAATCCAAGATGAACCGCCCGCAGTAGACCTAGTAGCTTTCAAATCTGCCACAGACCATTGGTTACTACTACTATATGCCAAAGTGCCTGAATACACTGGATCTGATAATGTTGTCTTTGTCCATGCTGAAACCGTAAAGTCCTCAGTTCCACTTGGGAGTGAGTTAGAATCTGCTACTACAATCTGTCCAGTCATTCCAGAGTGGATTGGACATTCATAGTTGTATGTTCCAGCTTCGGTAAATGTATGTGAGAATGTTCCACCGCCTGCACTGATGTTGCCAGAGTCAATTGTTGGTGGGTTAATGTTAGCACAGTCTGCCGTACATTCGTAAGCTCTAAACCAAATATCCCAGTGTGACCAAGAACCATGACCAAATGAAGCTGGGTCTTGATCCCAACCACTTCTACTTGCAGTGACTTCTGAATCACCTGTGACACTTGGAGAATTTGCTCTGATTACTGATGAGTCAACATCATTGTCTCCACCTTCCAAGTCAACACCAATTATATCATTTTGTGCAACAGTTGCTGGGCTTGCAAAATAGAATGAAACGAGACCTGACTCTGTAGAACCAGCGTTAGAACCCCAACCAACCTCAAGAGTGCTAAACTGTATAGGTTCAGATACAGCCTTTACATTTCCACTTGAATCCCAATGTTTTGCAACTATCTGATAATCAGAACTTGCACCGAATGGGTTCATTAATCTAAAGTCAACTTTACCTAATTGTTTGCCAACTATTGCATTGTTTGATGAAGTTAATTTCTGACCTACTGGTGTGTCATGGTCTGATTGATTACTTATCTGGAAGTGATCATTTGACGTTGTCTGTGATGTTTGTAGAGAATATGATGGTGCAGAATATCCTTGTGGATATACTACCTGATGAATTGTATTATCATTATTAGTCCAAGTCACAGTCGAACCAGTTGTGATTGAAAGTGGTGTTGGACTGAAAGCGTTTGATGAAATTGATACTGCTTCGTTAGATGTTAGTGGTTTTGCTGTGACTTGTACTTGTGGAGATACTAATGCTTGGGTGCCGACTTTGCCTGTTTCGAAGGTTGGGGATGCTGGTGCAGTAGGTACACTGGTCACTCCATCCCATATTTTTATGTCAGAAATTGTTCCAACGAACTGACCGTTGTTTCCACTACCACCGCCAATGAATTGATTGAACTTTATGCTATCTAAACCCGTCACACCACTAGCGATTGGGTCTGTATCAGTTCCTACCAAACCTGTGTAATCTGAATTTGAATAGACATTCAGTGTTGCTTCTAAATCGTCACGAATTAATTCCATATAGAATGTGCCTTGAGCATACGATTCATCTACAAATGTTCCAATATCTGTGTCATACGAATTAGCGTTAACACCTTGTTGTATTTGGAAATTATCACAATGCGAACATGATGAGTATGTCATTACAAAGAAAGAAACGTGGTTTTGTGTTGGTGTTTCGCCTAGTGTAGTTTGTTCAGATGATAGACCGAATGAGTGTTTTACAGAAAGTGGCCCACTATTCTGTGTATAACCAGTCTCATCTAATGTCCATCGTAGTACCCATGAATCATCTGATACTGCGGATCCCAAATCCATCCCTGCTGCACGATTATCAGTAGTACAATATTGACTGGTACACTGTCCACTTATAGAATATGTCAATGTTCCGCTAGATTCGGATAAACTTCCAAGTCCACTGCCTGCTGTACTCCATGATGAATCCGAACCTGTGTGGTCTGGAGTTGCTTGTGCTAGTTCGCCTGATGGAATCACTGCGTCATGTATTCCACTCTCATCAATCAGATATGTTCCAGCACCTGATGTTGAAACTATTGCCTCTGATAGTTGATTGCCTGCAAGACCAGCGTTGTATATGGCTGTGACCTCTGCTGGTGTAACTACCTTATCTTTGAAGATGTAGACTTCGTCCATCTGTCCGTCAAAGTATTGTGAAGTTCTTCCTAGTTCAAGTTCCTTATGTGATAAACCAACACCAAACTGTGCGCCTGAATGTGTGCCTGTGGTATGCTGTGAACCGTCAACATACATTACCAAGTTGTCTGCTGCAAGTGATCCATCATAAGTGAATACATAATGATGCCAAGCCGTATCTGGTATTGTATAGATGTCTTGTGAGTTCTGTGGAACTCCACTTCCACTTGTCATATAATAACCAATCATATCTCCATTAGCGATGAATATTGCAAGACCTTTTTGTGATGAACCACCAGCATTAGTTGTTGCAATTAGACCAGCAGGATCATTCTGTGATGTTGAATCTGCCTTTGCCCAGAATGCTATTGTGTTTGGTGTTCCATCATGTAAAAATGGGAATCCGTAATCTGTTGTAATGTAATCATTACTTCCGTCAAAGTTAATTGAGTTACCTACTATACCTGGTGATGAACTGACACCGTTGAGTGTGCCGTCATGTAGGTCAGAATGGTCAAGATAAAGTGGTGGTGCTTGGTTTTCTAATGTTGAACCAGTTTGCTCAAAGTCATAATGAGCTATAAGATTAGTAGTTGGAGGAGTTGCAGTACCACTACCTGAATTATACAAATCAGAAATGCTTACAGAATCAGAATCATAGAATAAGACCTGATCAATTTTGTCATTAAAGTATCGTGTCGTTCCTTCCCCATTTCCAATACTCCAATAACCAGTTGACCAATTTGTATTAGAAGCTGAAAACGTACAAGCTGAAACTCCATTCTCAAACAACTCGAAAGATGACGTGCCATCATATTGAACTGCTAGATGTGTCCAGCCAGTACTATCTATTGCATTTGTACAGGATTGATAACTACTGCCGTCATTTGTTGCAAGTGACCAATCGCCTGAATATGCTCTAAGATTTAGTACATGATATGGACTTGAATAACCAGCGATTTGTTTTCCAATTACTGTTCTATCTGATATGTTAGTTGCTGTCACATAAGCCCATGATGAAATTGTGAAGGGATTACCGTCTATCTTTAAATTTAATGCAGTACCTAAATCGACCCAGTCATTTGAACCATCAAAATCCCAAGCATACGAATCTATCTTTCCAGTTGCTTGTGTTGTAGCACCGTTGTTAGTACCATCAAGATTAATTGGTATCTGACAATCATTTCCAGTTATGTCCTCACAAACGTTTGGTGCTGTCTGTGCTGGTGGGTATTGGTTTGTTGCACCCCCATCGTCGAGGTTATAATATGCTACTGGCTTTACGTTATCTTGAATGAATGCTTGTAGTGTAGATGGGTCTCTACCATTGGCTTGATTGTATAGGGTTTCAACGGCAAAGTAATCTAACTCGTAATCCCAGAAAGTAAACTCATCAACCACTCCTTCAAAGAAATCTCCACTTCCATTCTGAGCACCAATCCATGCTGTTGATTGTCCACTCTGTGTTCCCCAGTCAGTTTGCTGTCCATCTTGAACACCGTTGACATAGGTAGTAGCAACTCCATCTGCACTCTTGGTAGCCATTACATGATACCATGTATCAGCAGACATTGTTGTTCCAGTTACCTGTGTTCCAGTATTACCAGCACTCCATCTCAACTGACCACTTGAATGTATGTAAAGATTGGTTCCACCTGATGTTCCACCAGAATCATTTGATATGATTGCATGATTACTGCTTACTGATGATGGCTTGATCCATACACTGATTGAATATGCTTGGTCTGTTGTATTGATTACACTTCCCAAATCTGTGGTAATGTAGTCATTGCCATCGAATGTTAGACCAGCACCACTTTGTGCATTACCTAATGTGCTTTGGAATCTCAAGTCGTATGTGACTGGGGCGACGTATGGTTGTGTGACTTCAACAGTCTGAATCACTAAATCCCAACCACCTATATGTTGAGACATACTTGCTGTTGCTGGGAATCCACTGGTGTATGCGTTAGTTTGATAATAAATTGTATCACATGAGGAACAATAACCAATACCATTACTAGTACCACCCCATGCCCCTTCGTGCATGAACATTACTCGAACCGTTCCAGAACTTGGAACTACTGCTGAGCTGGTTAAGTCAAACAATTGTAAACCAGTTCCAGTTGTCGGAGTTTCTGCTGCTGTTTCACCTAACAATGTATTACCATCGTATGCTGCTAAACGAATACCATGACCACTTGCAACGTTCATAACTGCACCTAATTTTGTGATTTTATCGCCTGCTGTTAAACCAGTTATCTCAAGACCACGCATATCTCCAGAGCCATAATAATACCAAGTAGGGTATGAATTACCACTGTCATGATCTGTAGGGGAACCAGTTTGTTCTGCAACCTCTGGTAATCCTTCATCTAATGCACCGAAGGTTCCGTACTTTAGTTTGGATAAATCTGAATCATAGTTAGTACCTATTGTGTATGTGACATCAGAAATCACAACAGTATCAAACCAATAATTTCCACCGCCACCGTCAGCTCCTACTTGAAGATAATTCAAGCCTGTGTGTGATGGCACACCAGAACATGATAGCGAACCAGCCGAATTACTTGCTGTTAACGTTGTGCCTGATTTAGTAACAGTTGTAGAATACGTTGTGCCACGACTCATTGTCATACCTGATGTGTCACATTGAGATTCACTACCACCACTGGCGTGTGCCAAAATTCCATAATAGGTCATAATAGGTAGCCCCATTATCTTGTTGTGTAAACTGGAAACTGTTTCGACTTCCACTCGACCATGTATCTTCGTCTGGTGTGTCAGTCAATCGGATATACATATTGTTGTTATTACCTGTATGATACATATCGAATGTCATTGTCCAATCGTCACTTACTGTTCCAATCTCTTTCCATATTCTGTCATTACTATTAGTTGATGTCGAACCAATCTGGCTTGCGTAAGCTGAGTCAACTGTGATTGATGTGCCAGTGCTAGACCAGTTTGATGGGTCTTCAAAGTCATTTGTTAATGCACCTGTTGTTTCAGATAATGCACTTGTTGCGTAATACATTTGCACAAAGTTATCATCATCACTGCCAGTTGCTGGTTGTAGCATTCCGAGTTTATCGCCTGCTGTTATGGTATATGGTGTTGATGATGTGAATGTTTTGTCTGTGTAAGATAAGTTAAGGTTAATGTTAGAGTCTTCAAGTATAACTCCATGTGTTCCGTAAGGGTACCATGTTAGATAATAGTCAGTTGCAGAGTATGTATTACTACTTGTGTAAACAACAACATCGTTTATGTAATATTTCACTAGACTGTTAGAGTCCATTGTTATTTTGAAAACATCACTCGTTGACGACCAACTGCCATAACTTGATTGCCATACATTAGATCCATTCTCGGTCACTTCGACATAACGATTGCTACCACCATTACCAACTACATACATTCCATAATCCCATTGCTTCTCTCCATGACCACTCATTGATGTTGGGTTTGAGTCTAAACCAAAGTAGCCATACTGAGTTGAATCTGTGACAGACCATTCAACATAACAATCAGGCGTACAGTTTGCTGGACTCCATATTTGTGCACCAAGTATCTGTGTTCCCCATGAAGCACTATTTGAAACGGCATTACCATTTGTCACTGTGATATTGTTTGCAGTTGACTCGTCCCAACTAGCTTTAACAACTCCACTGGTCGCACTACTCATATCATAATTACCAAATGAGTGAACCTTTGTGTTTGCAGAGTTCCAAACTCCTACCTCAGCACTTCCAGTTGGGGAACCAACTTTTTCAAGTCTGAGTAGTACGTTGTCGATTGATTTGCCGATTAGGTCTGCTGTTCCACCTGTCTGTATTCCACTACCGCCTGCTTCAGCTCCACTTCTATATGTTCCACCGCCACCTGAACCACCATCATTACCGTTCATGTAAGGTGTAATATCATTATCAGCACCAAAGCCACCGCCTAATGCTGTTACATCATCAAATACAGAATTAGCTCCATTTGTTGCTCTTGTCTTTGGATTAGTTGATGTATCAGCACCTGTACCACCAGCTCCTATTGTCACTGTGTAAGAACCACTAGACATGGATTTAGTGCCTGTGACAAATGCACCAGCTCCTCCACCGCCACCAACTTGTGAACCAGCTCCTCCACCACCAGCAACGACAACATATTGCACATCGCCACTACCTGATGAAATTGTAAATGTTCCATCTGATGTGAACTTTCTTACCTCATAACCACTTGGGATGTTAGAACCTGTTTCTACTGTTCCACCAGTTGCACTTGTGATTTGAGATGTTTGGTATGTAATTACTACTACACCACTTCCACCATCTCCACCGTTTAGACTAAAGCTGTTAGCTCCATCTCCTCCTCCACCACCGCCAGTGTTAGATGTACCTGATTGAACAGCAGTAGATGTATCTTCTCCATCTCCACCACCACCTAATCCACCTAATCCCTTAGAATTAGTTCCACCTACGTGAGAACCTCCTCCACCACCACCAGCTAAATAATATAATCCATTTGATAATTCTCCAACTTCACTACCTGTGATCGGGTTTGCTCTACCAATACCACCATCTCCTGATTTAGAAGATGTATCTGATTCGCCTACTGCCCCAGCTCCTCCACCACCAGCAGCACCATAAGTTCCAGCACCAACATGACTACCACCAGCATAGCCTTGTACTGCAAGTGTATCTGCAAACTCTTGTCCTACGAATCGTTCAGTGTCTTCTGCAAAGCCGAGGTCTCCAAAGTTATAGTAGGAGTAGACTGGGACTTGCACTAAACCTGTGAGATCCATTGTTGCAACACCATTTGTATATAGTGCGACTGAACCGACATACGTTCCAGTTGCTTGTCCTATCCCTGCTGTAGTAAGCTGATTACCATTCTGATAGAAAGTTGGATTGCCAGATGAATCTACTTCAATCTTGAAAACATCGCCTGATGACCAGCCTGAGAAACTCCATTGTTGTGAAGTACTTCCACTATAATCGTAAACATCGAAAGTATTAGACCAAGTTGGGTGAATAAAGAATTGTGCGTTTCCATTTGAACCAAACGCACTATGATCATTTTCTCTTGCTATTCCAAATACCCAATGTGATGATGTTGCACTTGTTTCAACTGAGAATGGACTACCTACCGTAAAGGTTTGTGATGTGTCAGCTACACTCGACCATGAGTTTGAACCTGATTTTGTGACAGTACCACTACCTGAATCCGACATACTTGTACCTAGATGATCCCACTGAGCGTCAACCGTAGCAATTCCACTTGTCGTTCCACTTTGATATTTTTCTGCACGGTCGTAAGTGTATGTTGTGACATCTGCACTTACAGTCATATCGTCAATGGTTCCCAAAACAGAAGTGGCACCATTTTGACTACCATGATACATACCACACATCACAACATGAGTGTATTCATCGGCTGGAGTTCCATAAGTTGATGTTGCTGTATCTACTAGTGAACTGTATGCAGAATCAGAAAATAAGTTTAGTGTCACTGTATCATCTGCTTTAGTTATTTGAATATATGCTGGATAAGAAATATCTCCTATATCAGTTGACGATGGACTTGCTTGTTGTGAAAACAAACCTGAGTTATCTCTATACATTGGTTGGTATTTACTATCATTACTTGCATAATTATGGAAATACATACCAGCAGTATTTTGTGATGTTGTGCTATCACATGAATCAGAATTTGATAAACCAACATAAAGATATTCTTCAGGATTTCCATAACCATAACCAGCGTTAATTTCCATTTTCCATTTCATATCAAAGTCACCTACAAGTGTACTACTTAATGGAATAACTTCTCCTTGGACTGTACTACCTCTGGATGTTGTCCATTCCATTGTACCACTTGATACACCCCAGTTACTCTGACCACCTACGTTTGTCCAGTTATCAGTTGAGAAATCATCATTAAGGAGGTATGCTGGTGCTGTAGTACCAGTTGCTATCTCTTGACCCAAGTCACCAGCCCAGTTTCCAGCCTGTGTTGCAGTTGTGACTGCACCTGATACGGTTCCGTCAAGTGTTCCTATGGAACCTTCTAATTCATAATATGCAATGATGTCATCAACGTCTAGTGAAGATGTTACTGTCTGTCCTTGTAAACCATCAAAGTGGAATAGTAATTCATTGTCATCCATCTCTGTTGAACTGATGTAGCCGTCAAAGGATGTAGAGTCCTGTCCCTGTTCTCCTGGTAGGTTCTTTCCTGCGTATGCGTAGTCAGACTTGTAAACTTTGTATCCCAAGTCTTGACCGAGTCCTAGCTCTTCAGTGATACCGCCACCCATCTCTGTCCATTCTAAGTTAACTGCGTTTGAGTTGATTGCACCTGTTTGTAGATTAGATGGTGCTGGTGGTAAGTAAGGTGGTGCGATTGTGTAACTAACATTAAATGAAAAGTTGTTTAGATAACGATGTTCTCCTCTTGTACCTGAATTATTCGGATAGTCATAACCTAACCAATAAGATCCACCGTCATACCTTGATTGGAAATCTGATGTGAGTGTAGTTGATAGCCCTGTGGTCACTGATGATTGTGTTAATGTTTCTAATACAGTTGTTGAACTTCTAATTTCTGAATGTGTGACATCACCACTCACGGTAGAAGGCTGTGATGGTAGTGAAACTAACTGTGAACCAGTTGAACCGCTTACATTATAAACATCGTAGTTAAAAACAACAGATGATACTATTGCGTTTGAAGGAACAGTTGAGACATCCCATTCAATACTTCCATTTTGACAACTACCGCCAATTGGATCTTTTGCTCTAAGTGATGTTATCACTGTTTCACCAGTATATGAACACGATTCATATCTCATTAAATCGGATGCAGTTGGTGCTAAGTTCCAAGTTGGGTCTATCTCTAGAAGTGTTTGTTCAATCTCTCCAGCGTTTGCATAATCTAGATTAATTTTATTTGGTACGCCTGCTTCAAATGATATTCCCCATAAACGATCCCAGCCTGCACCTATATCATAATTCAAGTTCTCTGTGATTTCAAATATCTGTGCTTCGTTTGCTTCAATTGCATCTCTGTCCATAAACATTCCATCAAGTGCAGCGATGTTGTAATCAATGCCACCAATGTTTAGAATGTCACCAGTGTGTGCAGTTTGTGTTACACCTAACTTCTTACCACTCTCTTGTACTTGTACTCTGAAGGTTTCTTTGATTCCAGTTCCTGCATTGAGGATTAATTCATGTTGTACTCCTGCACCTGTTGAGTTTGTTACTACACCTTTAGTTGATGTGATTTTTACAGAGTCTGGTAATTGTAAAACATCAACAGTACAGTTTAGATTATTCTCTGGTAATGCGGACCAGTTGTCTGTGTTAATGTCTGCTGAACGTCCGATGATTGATACCGAATCAATCTTTGATGCACCGTCCCAACCGTTCTCGTAGATTGAGTAACTACAAGAGTTCTTGTCATAGATGACACCACCAACAGAGTTGGTTCTCACTATCACTTTGTTTGCGTTATCTTCAACGTGATATGGTTGTGCCACTCCATTGACTACGATATGTGGGAACCCAAATACTTCATGTGTTCCTACAATTGTAAAGTCAGAAAGAACTGTTTCATGTGTTGCATATGTTTCGGTTTCTATGTTAATTGGATAATGGTCTGGTGCTACCGCCACTAGTTGTGCTGGCTCGCTTGGTTGATAGTTAGGTGCTTGATATGTAGGGTTTGGTGGTGGTGGTGTTGTCGGTGTGGTGTTTAGTACTACCGTCTCTTGTATATTCTGTTGTGCTACATATGGTTGGTGTTCGTATGCCTCTGTGGCATCATTCCATTGTATTGGGAATTGAGGTTGTACGTCTCCAACGTATGGGAATGACTTTAGTGAATATGTAGAGTTACTAGAATGGAATGACCAGTATCTACTATCCTTCCAGAATGTACCAGTACTGTTTGTTATAGCAGTTCCATCCATTGCGTAAGGCGAAGTGGAGTTTGCTATACTCTGTGCTGATGCTTCTTGAGGTGGGATAACAATAGTGATAGTTGATGTAAGTAAAATAACACTTAGGAAAAGAATACTACCAATGTTACGCATACTAACTCTAGATTGGTTTAGTATTTGAAATTAAATTTACCTAATATGCATAGTCTCGTCTGGTCACAGACATGTAAGACCAAATCAACACTGCTCCTATCATGAATAGCGGAATCGCCATAAATGTTGCATAGATGTTATCTCTTGTACTCAACGCTTCTGCTGGTGCATTTATCCACAAGTCTTGGTTGTAATATAGATCCCATACCGCAGGCATAAAGGCCACCATAGCTATACCAATACCAAAGATACTGATAACTGCACGTAGGATAATATTCAGTGCCATACTTGTTAAGACCTGAGCCACTATTTGAAATTAAATCTATGAATGGGGGTAAGTGGATGAAACGAGGACACCTACCCCCGTTGTCTAGAGGAGTGAATCTAGAACACTTCATGTTAATGCATACTGTATAAGAAACCTTGTTTCGATTAGAATAAAGAAAAGGTTGTAGGTGGTTTTTCTACGAGGACACTACTTCGCCTCGAGGTATTAGACTTGTTTCGGTATTTGAATAACGAAAGTCGTCTAACCCATTCGTGAGAATCCACCGAAGATCGCAAATAATGCGAAGAACATCGAAATAGGTAGGATACTGATTACAGTCCATGCTATTTGTTTAGCTCTTGTACATGCTTCATTGCCATCAGCGTTGGTTGCTGCTGCTGGACAATCGATTGCGGCTTCTACTTCAGAATAAATTAATATTCCAATGATGAGGCCAACTGCGACTCCAATAAATCCCATGATGTAGGAAATATCGATCATATTCTGTCTCAACTATTTTTAGTATATATAAGAAAAAATGACACTTTTGATTTTATATACTAAGTATATAAAGAAAATAGATCTGGGTTTAGATCTGGGGTTCTAATGTTAACAAATTATCTAGAGTACAGGTGCTTGATTTGCCAACTCTTATTCTTTTTACTACGTCTACTCTTCTGTTTCATTCTAACTACCCAAGTCCACGTTTCTACCAGTCAACCAGTTGAATAGAGTTAATGCAAGTAAGAATCCGAATATGACTTGTATACCACCTAGGAAGTAAGACCACACCTCATTCTGTATAGGTTGACCGAAGTTAGCATTGTAGTCTGGGTTTAGTACCTCATTAGCTGGTGCATCTAAGTATTGTATTGGGCTTCCTTCGAAGTTACAAGTAAGTGTGATATGTCCTAGTACATCTGCTATGTATCCCCCTGCTATGAAGTTCTTCATGGTTACGAGTATAGCATAGCCACCTTCTACTGATTCAACGATTGGGTCGAATGGAGTGCCTATTGTACCACTTGCTTCTCCAGTTGGGTCGTTAGGGTCAATGATACTACCTGTAGGTGGGTCTCCTATGTTGACCATACTCTGTATATCCTCTCCCATACCTCCCGCTGGTACACCCCATATCTGTTCGTCTGCTTCATCTATACTGGTGTCTCCATCGTTATCTATACCATCATCTCCATAGAACACGACCAGCGTGTCCATCTGCGTGTAATCTGCATAACACCTCTCATATGTAGTTGGTATTGATAGAGGCGTATCCGCTATAGTAGTTATACCAAGTCCGAAGTTAACGCACATGAAGAATAGGAAGATGTGGGTGTAACCCATTAGTCAGCCACCCCTAACCCTATGTATCGACCTAAGAACATGAATGAGGTCAAAGCACCTAATGTGATGTATATCCAGCCTACCCACGTAGCATTGTCATTAAACGTCGCTGGGTCCGCATCTCCTATGAGATAGACAGTTTGAGTCACTTCTACCGTTGTGGCAGCAGAACCAGTGGATACAGCCTCTGTGCCAGTCCAGACAAATCCTACGTCATACCCTGCTATTAGGATGGTTCCTAGTGCAAAGAAGATTATAAGTGCAACAATACGAAAAGTGAGGTTTCCTTTGAGGAGGAAGACTATACCTAATATATTGAGAAGAATGAATAATCCACCATCAAACATCATATCACATCTAAGTTACCTATCTATTTGAAATTAAATTTCATGTTTATTACAACTGCAAAGTTTGAGGTTTTTGTGATAGTACCTGTTCATTGGCTGTTCTGTAAATCTTTTACATTCATTACATCGTACACGTCGTTCGTGTTTAATAGGAATCGTTCCTAAACCTTCACATTTAGGACAGGTTTTATCTGGGATTGCCTTAAATTGTTTATAATAGTCTGGATCATCAATAAGTCTTCCATCTTCGCCTCTTATCCTACGTGCTCTCATGATCATGGTGGAATATAGGTAGAGTCGTAATCAGGGTATTTTGGGTTACCATCTGATGCAACTGGCTCATCTGCCTCCTTTACGTTTTCTTCAGGGTTATAGTCATCATCGAACGGATTTTCTTTTTCTCCTAACTCTTTCAAATTTTCATCTGTACTACTAGTAGGTGCGTTAATTACATCTTTTTCTAATTTTTCTCTAGCTTGGTCATCTGCTTGGGCTCTAACCACTTCTGCTAAGGAAAGTGCTGATTTTCTCCTAGAGGCTATTTTATGCTTTTTTTGTCTCTTAATGGTCTTATCCTCCAACATATCATGAACTTGGCTCCAATCAACCTTATGGGACTTTGCAACCTTCTCAAGCATATTCCACCAAGATCTGTACCTAGGTGGTAAATTATGGTCTTGTTCTCCATTAACGTTGTTTATGGTCATCCAGAACTGTAAAACCACTTTAAGACTGTGGAGGTTCTTATACCCCATTAACTTGTTTACAACGTCTTTTGTCTTCATAACTTGGACAACCTCTCCACCTGGTACACATTTTGGACATGACAGTCTAGGGTATACAACAAAATGTGTATCGGTAATCTCCGAAACTAGTGCAAGTCTAAAAGGATCATTGATTTCATACTTACAGAACTTATTTTCATACAAACTAATGGGGGCGTAGAACTTACCTTGTAAAGCCATCTGACGGTACTTTTGACCAAACTGCCGTATGATTGGCATCTTATCTTGAAATAGATCTTTAAGGTTACCAAGCTCCTCAGTGGTCACGGATGTTAGAAAAGTGAAATGTTGGTTTCTAAAGAACTTTTTAGTTGCTTTTGAATAGTGAATGTTCATTACCATAATAACACGTGATTTTACGTGATGCCTTACGGTAGTTAATGCGTTAGCTAATCTTCCAATTTCTGCAGCCTTTGCATTTTCCATTGTATAAGAAGCATCGTCGAAGATCATAATGTGCGGTACACCAACCGTCATAGCTTTGATTTTTTTGTCAATGTTAAGCATATCGTGTCCATTAAACCAGTCGACAGTATACTCTTCGCCATAGGTATGGAGCATATGTATGAGGGTTTGTGTTAAAGTTGTCTTCCCGGAACCTGACATACCGATCATTACAATTCCTGTAAAGCCGTGGGCTTTGTTATGAGTAATCATTCTTTTCACTACTGAGCCCCAATACCACCTAGCTGGAACAGAGATCTTTTTGATTTCTTTACCGTTATTATACATGAAAGGTACTAAATTATCACTAAACTGGTTGGTTCCTCCACTAGGTTCCTTTGCTTCCATTGATGTAACGAACTCTGCATCGCCTTGATCTGACATCTACATACTCATCCTAGCAAGGTTCATGTGTATCCACTTACTGATAGCCTCCTCGGCTAATGCAGATGATTCCATCAACCATGCCCATTTGTACCTCTTGTCCTCTAAGTCACTCTTCAAGTCCGTAGCAGTGGGTATATCTGGTAATACGGGCCTTGATGGTTCTGGTAACATAGCAATGGTATTTCGGACGAAAATTATCGCTGCATCGAAGTCACCATACTGGATAGCATAAACTATACCAGATCTATACTGTGTGAATGCTGCTGACATTATTTCGATGAGTGTCACAGTATAGCATATTTGATAATGATATATGAAATTATATTTAATGGTGTATTGCATTTACAATATATGATCTATTATTTATTATAATGTTACAATCAAAAAAGTTTTGGAAAAGTTTCGCCTCGATACCTAGAGACTATCTTATTAGGCGTGATCGATTATGTGATCATTAATTGATGATCATATATGCTAGTTTAATGTTAATCATTGATGTTAATCATTGAAGTTAATCATTTAATAATAAAAGTTGATCAAATACCACAAAGTCCCCATATATTATGCCTATTACGCCTAGTCCACTTAGTAGTATTTCGGTTGATCCTTACTAGGATGCCATATGTCCGAATGCTGTATATGAAAATAATATATTTAGAGATGGTAAAAATTTTTGGAAACTTCTTGAGGCCCTTTATAGAGACCAATATGGCTTAGCTAATAATCATTTATTTTAAATTTAACAAAGTCCTATAATAGAATGGTATTAATCAATCCCCTTGAATTCTGTCCTGTCAAGTTGATTAGTATCTGCTGGTTTTTCATACAGAGCAAACCAAATGACAGGCTTAGGTTGTATCGAGAACCAGCAAACTCAAAATTTCGTTATAGTAATTATAATTAAGTGTAAGGATTTACAGGACGGTTCTTTCTGCCACCACTACCAAACCTATCATCAATCCAATTAGATAACTTCCATACTGCTACTATGGCTACCCCTGCTATAGCCACTAATATCAAAGTGGAAAGATCTACATTCTCTGTGTGACAGTTTGTTGGGTTCAAGCAATTAAACATATCAAGGTTCTCCGAACATTTGTTTCATCTCTAAGTCTCTAGATGTATTAAGTTGAACTTTAGATCTGGGTTTAGATCTGGGCTCTATTGCCAGGCCCTTGTTAGCTTTTCTTCGACCAGTTAATTCTAAGGCTATTATGATACCACCAGTGATAATCCAAAATAATGGGGTAAGTGCATATCCAAAAGGATCCATAACACAGTGTGTTTCTGAACAGATTAGTCTTTCAACTGGTAAGAGTGGATCTAGAATCATTGTAATAACCCATTAAAGATACCCCAATGGAATACCTTGAATTCTAATATAACTACTATCCCGGCTAATACAAGTCCTACACCTACATACAATCTAAGCATCTATAACACACTCCTCTGGTATCTCTGGGATGATCTTATACTTAACTGCACATTGTAGACATCGGCTTTTCCTTCTATTACTAGAACAGACATACTGTTCTCTAAGATCTCCTTCACAGTTATAACACTTCATCTCTCGAGTATGATTGAAAAATACCTTCTTCCAGTTAGAGTATCTATGAGAGAATGTTTGTCTATCATACTTTGTCAAGACTTTCTACCCCCATTTAGGTAGGCTAAGGAATGCATTGGTGTGCAGAATATAGGCATATCTTCTAACACTTTAGGTGGGTTACAATAGTAACACAAGCCCTTTTGCATCATGTTTGATGCTGTAGACCTTGCATAAAACTGACTTAGAGTATCTACCTTTTCCCAACCCATTCTGGCTACCATGCTTGCATCGAATGCTGTCCTGTATAGCCAGTGTACTGCTGCTGAATGTCTTATAGTATAAATCGGTCTGTTATAATATAGCCAACCTTCTTCGCCCTTCGTATAGTCATTTCTTGTAATCTTTCCAATCTGCTCATAGGCAGTTTTGAGGCCCTTACTGTACTTTGATTCATACTTGCTGATTGGGTCTGATATGATTTTAGACTTGTATCCTTTAGCCATCTTCAAAGCCATTGGTTCCAATATGACTTTGGTATAATGCTTATTCTGTTTCTTTTCAAAAATATCTGCCTCTCCATACTCGTAGGTGTTACCGTCTATATCTACCGTTTTTACATCTACATTTGGTACCCAACTATGCATTGTTGATGGTCTGGCAAAAATTTCATGGTGGAGATAAAAGAGGGTTTTATACTCATAGCCTGCTTCCTCTCCAAGTATCTTTGCAACTTGCTTAACCTCTGGTACCGTAAGATACACTCTGGCATAGTCTCCTTTTGAATCGGTTGCAGAGTTTAGAACTTTATCTCTTGGTGGGATTCTAACTCCCATAAATCTGAGAAAACTTCTGATGGCTTTTCTATAATTTTCAGTGGTAGTATTTGGAAATTTTTCTTGGAATAATTGTTCAAAACTAAGATAATGCATCTTTGCTGAATCCAAGTCTTTTGATAACTCCTCTGGGATTACCTGAATTGCATTACATATCTTGAAGATATAATTAGCATAATCTGGCGACCTATTAATTCTACAGTCATTCTTATAATCTCTGATCTTTGGTATTGTTTCAAAAATTTCTATTTTTCTAAGTTCATCTAATCCTTCTACATTAAACGGTTTTACGGTAATCGGTTTTTTAATTGCCTGTTGAACCATCTCAAGTCCAGCTCCTGTTTTTAATGTATTCATAATCTTCTTCCAATCATAAAATGTTGATTTAGGAATTTCTAATTCTCTCTGGATCTCTTGACGTGTCTTTTGTCCCTCCTCAAGCATTAACATCATTTGGTTCTGCTTGATTAGACGCTGTTTCTTACTCTTCCTCATTCTTCCTTTTACCCTTGAACTCTGGGTTTAGGTTGAATTTAGGCTCTATTTGGTCTAAGTCGTCTATGTTGATATGCTTCAGACCATCTACTCCTAAGTCTCTCCCCAGTTTCTTATGATAAGGTTGATCTTCGCCTTCTGACATATTCCATATAATTTTATATGTGTATATAAATACTAGGTGTTTAGCCTAATTGACACAAGTTGGACAATGAGACAACGGTTTT
>Ga0209992_10001157_pt1 | contig 29635 bp, 16 predicted proteins | sample 2SBtaG_2_FD_182564 | JGI IMG/M metagenome (GOLD analysis project Ga0209992, IMG submission 182564) | Deep subsurface microbial communities from Kolumbo volcano to uncover new lineages of life (NeLLi) - 2SBTROV12_ACTIVE470 metaG (SPAdes)... | ecosystem: Environmental > Aquatic > Marine >... | reverse complement strand
CTAGTCCGACCTATTCGCGGAGTTCGTCGCGAGAGCGTGGTTGCGCCTTCGTGGCAAGGCGGAGGGCGCGATGGCACCGGAGGCGGGGTGCCACCCCGTTGAGGATGGCATCGTGGACTCCAACGCAGTCCACGAAGGCGCAACCGCGTTCGCAGCAGGAGTCCGTGAATAGGTCAGACTAGGGGGGCGGCGGAGCCGGGTGGCTGGGCGTTGGGGGCTGCCTTGGGACTGCTCTTGGTCACCTGGTCTGGCGGTGGGAGTCAGGGCGGTTGGGGGTGGGTTCGCTGACATGCCCGTGGGGGTCAGTTGTCTTGTGTGAGGCTTCCGGCTGTCCAGTTGTCTGTGCCTGTTGCTTTGCGGGTGTTGCCTCCGCTGACTGTGCTGTGGACGCCTGACGCTAGGTTGGATCGGCCTCCTCCTGCCGTCGAATAGTCGGCTGTGGCCTGGTTGCCTTCGCTGGGGGTTGCGCCGCCACCGGCCAGGACTGTGGCGAACTCCCCGGAGGCCACGCCGAAGCGGCCTCCCAATGCGACGGCCCCGACGCCGGAGGAGGCATTGGTGCCGGCTCCGGCCCGGTTGTCGCTGCCTCCCACCACCACGGACGTCGCGCCTGTGGCCCGGTTGTTCTCACCCCCCACCACGACCGATCCATCACCAGCAGCCTCTCCGAAGGCGCCGGAGACTGCTGTGGAGCTCACGCCAGTGGCGCGCATCTGTTCGCCCCCCACAACGCACGAGGTCTTGCCCGCGGCCACGTTCGACTCGCCTGAGCACACATGGGCGTAGTCCCCGGGCACCAGATTATAGGCCCCTCCCGCTGCGGTCGCGTGCATGCCGGAGGCGCAGTTGTAGCCGCCACCCAAGACGGCTGAGCTCTCGCCCATGGCCTGGCATTCCTCCCCACCCAGGACCGCCGAACGCAGCCCACCGGCCGAGCCGTTGAAGCCGCCGGCCACCGTCGAGTAGGGAGCGCTGACCGTGTTCGTGTCGCCGCCGAGCAGACCGCCAAAGCTTGAGTAGGTGTGCCACTTGCCGATCACCAGATTGTGCGAGCCGGTGCGGTCGTTGGCACCGAACGGGAAGGCCTCGTCGTAGCCGATGATCAGATTGCCCAGGCCATTCGTTGTGGTGACAGATCCATCGACAGACGACGAGTCGGCTGGGTATCCGTTCGTGGCCCGCAGCCCGCTCACCAGCTGCAGGTTCGCGCCGCTGATACGAATGGTCTTGCGCAGTCCACCCTGACCATCATCCAGCCAGACCAGCGAGAAGTGGGAAAGGATCTGGTTCAGGCTCTCCCCGCCGGGAGCGCCTGCCTTCGCGGAGCTGCTCGGCGCGCCCGCATCGCGGAAGAACCGCCCCCCATGGGACCAGAAGATCACGTCCGTGCCGTCGTTGTGCAGCACGAGTTCTTCCGCGCCCAGGCCGTCCAGGTCCATGCGTTCAGCGGTCACTCCCTGCCCACCGTCACCCAGCCCCAACGCGCCCGTGGCCTCCACCAACCCACCGGCACCGTCCCCCAACAGCGCCCGATTCTCCGTCGCCGAAGTGAGATACAGATCCGCATGCCCGTCCCCGTCGAGGTCGCTGACCAGCACATCCTGAACCCCCGTAACCCTCACAGACTGCAGCCCGTCCTGCACCAGGGGCACAAACCGCCCGCGCCCAAGATTCACCGCCACAGCAAGGCTCCCATCCGCCCCGTAGAGCAGCTTGTCAGCCAACCCATCCCCCGTGAGATCAACCAACCGCAGCGAAGGTACAGGCTGCACCTGCATCAACAAAGAACCCACAAGCAGCAAGGACAAGAACATGGCAACCTCAAAGGTGACAAGAGAAGGGATCCCCAAAGCAGTCTATCAGCAGCACAAATCGCTGCCCGCCCCCCTCGAGCCCGGTGCCTCCAGGAGATCCCACGCCCCGGCTCCGCCGCCAAGTCCCGCCAGCGACCAGCAACCAACCAGCCCGCCATGCCCAGGATCAAGGCGCCGTCAACTGGACAGCATTGCTGAGACTGGCCCCGCTGCTAGCCGTGCCGTCGACCACGCCGACCTGATTCCAAAGCTGGACTCCGGACGGCAAGGCCGTCGGCCAAATCAGATCAAGCCACCAGGAACCCGCGGGGTCGGTCGGCACCACGATGGAGAACACAATGGGGACGGTGTGCAACCAGCCACCCTTGAAGGGTGTGGGAGTACTGGACAGTGACACGAACAGCAGGGACACAGCGTTCGGCGCGCCGTCCCGAAACGAGACGCTGAGAGTAGAGCCACCGCTCAGGTCACCGAACATCAACAGGTCGGGATGGCCGGCCACTCCGGGCGTTCCGGAGCCGACGGTCTCGATCACGGTGACGCCAGCGGAGGTCTGTACGTAGCCCTGCCACGCGGTCACAAACGTGTTCCCCCCTTCGTCGCTGCCCTCGACGTACCAGGCGATGCTGCCGTTCACGCCCCCGGGTATGGTGGCCTGAAACTGACTGCCCCGCTGGCTGCGCATGGGCGAGCGTACCGGCAGGCCACCATCGACGGTGTAGACGAGGTCGACGTCGTATCGGCGGATAGTGCGTTGGGGAGAGTTGTCCCGCAACTGCACGCGCAGGGGCGTATCGCTGCCGTCGTTCTTGTCAGGCTGCGCCGTGAGCAAGTAGACCGACGGCGCGTGGGTATCAGGCACGCCGAGAACGTTTTCCCACAGCCTGTTCTGCTGATTGCCGTCGTTGCCCAGCACCAGATCAGGGTCACCGTCGCCGTCCAGGTCGCCCGACTCCACCGCGTCCGTGGTGCCGCCATTTCCAGAGGTCGGAGTCTCGAACCAGCTGGCCTGAGACCCGCCGGAAACGGTGCCGGTGCGGTGTAGCTGCACGTCGAGGCCCGGCTGGTCCGCGAGCGAACTCTGGTAGAGCCAGTTCGTCCCAGAGAAGTTGCCGCTGAACACGTCAAGGTCGCCGTCGCCATCGAAATCGAGGACATCGACCTCCTCTTCATCCAGGTTCGGGTCGCCCAAGATCGCGCCCCCGGCCACCGCGAACCGACCCGTGCCGTCGTTGACGAGCAACCGCTCCTGAAAGCCCGAGTAGTTGTTCATCCAGGCGTCGTAGTCGCCGTCGCCGTCATAGTCGGCCAGTTCGACCTCATAGTTGCTGTTGCCAGAGAGCCCCGCGCCCTGGGCAAGCAGCGCCCCATGGGTAACGTCGGTGAACGGATCGCCCGGCCACACCATCGCCTGCACATCGAGGTCGTTGCGGAAGACCCGGGCCTGGCTGTCGCGGCTGGCGACGAAGATGTCGAGATCGAAGTCGGCGTCGAGGTCGGCGAGATCCACGTCCATGACGTGCATCTTGGTGTCCGCGGCTGGGTCTGCCCAGGGCCAGAGTTCGTCAAACGTGCCTGTGCCGTCGTTCAGGAAGACGCGGCTGTCGTAGGCGCCATTGATGTTCGGTCCGTACGTGCTTGAGAAGAGGTCGGGGTCCCCATCCAGATCGAGGTCGCCGAACGAGCAGTCGCAGGGGAAGTCGCGAAAGGGACCGTGGTCGCCACCGAAGATCTGCTGCGACGCAGGCACTCCCAGAAGATCGCCCCAGAAGTCGTCGGTATGCTCGGCGAAGAAGCCCACCGAACCGAGCTGCATGCCCCCCTGATTCGAATAGGCACGACTGACGCCCCCGCCGTTCGACGTGTTCCCCTCATTTGTAAAGAACAGGTCGAGGTCGCCATCTCCGTCGTAGTCCACAAACTCGAGGTCGCGGCTACGGTCGACAGGATGGCCAGCGAATCGCGTGACCGTTTCATCCACGAAGCTGCCCAGCACACCTCCCTGCACTCCACCCTGGTTGATGAAGATGCTGTTGGCCTGGGGCGCATACAAGCCGTTGGCCACAGCCACGTCCAGGTCGCCATCGTGGTCGGCGTCAGCAATGTCGATGCCGCCAGTGCGCCCCCCACCAAAGGCGCTCACCGCCGTAGGAAAATTACGTCCAGGCTGCAGGTCAACAAGCTGCGCCGCCCCAGGCTCCGCAAGAAGCAGCACAAAGACCGCCGACAGATGAAGTCTAGACACGAACACAGTCCTCCCTGGCGAGCCTACGAAGTGCCATTACCACACGCCGCCCGATCATACCCCGCACAACCCCAAGGGCCCACGACACCCACCGCACCCGGCTCCGCCGCCAAGTCCCGCCAGCCCCGCGTCGAGCGGGTGTGATCGCGCCGGGGCTCTGACCCGCAAGATTCCGCAGGGTGGCTGCCCAAAGGGCAGACTCCCGAGGACCTGACCGAAGCGGATCAGGGCCCCGGCGCGGTCACACCCCCACGGCCCGCCGCCCCGCCGCCCCTACGAGGGATCGAGCCGATAAGCCGCATCGGTCGGCCGCAACGGTCGATGCATCCACAGAGGACGCCGCAACCCACCGGGCCCCGGGGCTGGCTTCGTCTGAGCAAACCACTCAGCGAAGACCTGCCGACTGCGTGCCATGTCGACAAAGACATCGCCGTAACGGTCGTCAGCATGGGCAGCTTCGACGCGCACCTTCTGATGCCAGCAGTGCATGCCACTGATCGGATCAGGCTGCACCGGGAAGGCCAGGTTCTGGTTCACGCCGGTCTCGTTCCACCAGACCTTCTCGCTGTCCGGGTCAGCACTCGAAAAAGCAGCAGCGCCCTTCTTCTGGCGGAACAAGAACGTGCCCTTCTCGCGGATGATCTCGACCTCGGCGCTGGCCCCTTTGTGACCACCGATCTCGCGGTAGAGACGCCACCGTCCCACGTGATGACTGGCGGCCACGACGCCCGGGCGAATGCCCTCGGTGACCCAGGCCCTGATCACGAAGTGACCGATGCCCGTGTTGACCCGAGCCAGCTCTCCCGCCACCAGGCCCAGGGCCTCGGCGTCTCCGGGATGGACCCAGAGTGGGTTGGTGTGTGAGATCTCCTGCAGCCACTTGGCGTTGCCTGAACGCGTGTGGATCAAGGTGGGTACGCGGAACGTGGGCAGTAACACTCGTTCGCCGGCGGAGAGATCGATCACGCCGTGGTGCACCTGACTCTCGATGAACTGGGGCAGGGACTGATCGTCGTGGCCCCACTCGGACAGGGTCGGGCTGTAGATGTCGAGCTTTCCGCTCGGCGTGCCGAACCCTTGGCGACGGGTGCCGTCGGCGAGCTCGACACCGCCGCTCTCGACCTCCGCCTCGTAGCGCTGCTGCCCCTTGTAGGGCACCTCGTACGCGCCATGGCTGCGCATGTACTCGAGCGGCGTGAGCCCCTCTCTCTCGGCGGCCTCTGGTAGGCCGGGCACCGAGTTCTCGAACAGATCACCGTAGTACTCGTCGATGCTGATCGGTTCACCCGGGCGCTGCTTCGACTCGTACCACTTGCGGATGCCCATGGAGCCGTCCGGGTCGATGGCCCAGGTCAACGCGATCCAGAACTCGGCCTCTTCCCAGACCTTGCCCGGATTGCTGCCCAGAGTCTGTGCGTCGCTCTGCCCCTGTTGCCGCTGGTACTCACGGAGCACGGGCTGGCGAAAGCCGATCCAGGTGCCGGCGTGGGTCTCCTGGCTCATGATGTCGTGGCGCTCGGGGCCGAGCCCCATGGGCAAGACATAGTCGGCCCACTGCGCGGTCTCGGACCAGATCGGCGTGAGCGCCACATGGCAGCCCACCTGCTCTTCGTCCTCGAGCATCTCGATCCAGGAGCAGCCGTCCGGGTTGGTCCAGACCGGGTTGTAGACCCGGGTGAAGTAGGTGTCGATGCGGCTACCCTGTTCACGCAACAGGTGCGGCAACAGAAAGCTCATCTCGTAGTGGGCGAGTGGATACTCCCGAGGCCAGTGGCGTTCGTTCCACTGATCGGTGGGCGGCGGGTTCTCGCTGGGCTTGGGCGCGAACTTGTCCCAGCTGTTGGGATTGAGGCCGCCGGGTGTGCCCACGCTGCCGGTCAGCGCGTGGAGCAACATCAGGGCACGAGCCACCTGCCAGCCACCCAGATGCCCCGAGGCCGCTGCTCGCCAGAGATGGCTGCTGAACCGGGAGCCCGCAGCGGAGATCTCGTCGGCCAGCTGCGTCACCGTCTCTGCAGGCACGCGACACTCCGCCGCGACGAACTCGGGCGTGAAGCGGGCGTACTCCTCGAGCAGGCATTCGACGAAGCGGTCAAACGTCGCCACGCCCCCGGGTTCGCGGTGCTCCAGCCAGGCTCCCCACTCGATCCAGCGCTCGGCGAAGACCCGGTCAATGCGCCCGGACGCCAACAACTCCCGCGCCACCCCCAGCAGCAGCGCCGCCTCGGTGCCAGGCCAGGGCGAGACCCAGATGTCAGCGTGGCTGGCCGTGTTCGACAGTCGGGCGTCGAGGACCGCCAACCGAGAGCCAGACTCCTTGGCCTCGATGATCCGCTGCGCGTGTGGGTTGAAGTAGTGCCCGGTCTCGAGGTGCGCCGAGATGAGCAGCATGAACTTGCTGGCGGCGTAGTCGGGTGAGGGCCTGTCCGCCCCGAACCACAGCGAGTAGCCCAGCCTCGCCGCGCCGCTGCACACGTTGGTGTGGCTGTTGTGTCCGTCGATGCCCCAGGCCGCGAGCATGCGCATGACGAAGTGATCATCGCCGGGACGGCCCACATGATAGACCACTTCGCCCTTGCGTTCTTCGCGGAGTGCCTTGCCGATGCGCCCGCCAATATCGGCCAGGGCGTCCTCCCAGCTCACCTCTTCGAAGCGCCCTTCGCCTCGTTTGCCCACTCGCTTGAGCGGCGTGAGGATGCGCTCGCTGTCGTTCACCTGATTGATCGTGGCCGGCCCCTTGGCGCAGGTGCGGCCCCGGCTGCCCGGGTGCACCGGGTTGCCTTCGAACTTCTCGATGTGCCCGTCGCTCTTGTCGACGAAGGCCAGCAACCCGCAACCCGACTCACAGTTGAAGCAGATGGTGGGAATGCAGCGGTAGTGGCGCTCGACTTTCTTGGGCCAGGCGGTGGCATCAAGCTCGACCCAGTCTTCCCAATGCTCCTGGGACGGCCCCACGGCCAGCTCCCAGGGGGACGGGCGGCTGGGCTGCTTCTTGGTGTCGCTCATGGCCGTCTCTCGTCTCGCCGGTTCAGCTGATGGGCAGGGCTTGGCCGGCCCGGATCAGTACGTCCTCTTCGACCCACAATCCCCACAGCGCCCAGAACCCGGCCAGCGCGGCGGTGGCACCACCGTCGCCCACCAGGAGCAGCAACAGGGGGATGCCCACGCCTACGAGCACGCCGAACAACCAATGCCTCCGGGCAAAGGGGCCGGAGGTCACCAGCCGGGCCACCCGGTGGTACTCGGGCTCGCGGCCCAGGGGTGCCAGGCGAGTCTCGAGCAAGGTCATGCCCAGATGCGCGAGCAGGGCGCCGGCCAGCAGCACCGGCGGGGACAACCACTCATGGTTGCCCAACGGTCCGGCGATGCCCTCGATCAGGACCAGCGCGGCGGATCCGGCCAGCAAGGCCTGAAACAACAGGTGCCAGGCAAAGCCCCGCTTCATCCACAGCACCCGGCCCTTGGCTTGACCGAACAGCCAGGCCGTGTAGATCGCCGACATGACCGCCAGGGCGCAGGTGATGCCCAGGACCAAGGTCGCCAGAGGCATGGACCCACCGAACACGCCCACCCCCAACCAGGCCGTGAGCAGCCCTGCATACGCCGTGAGAATGAACGAGCCCACCGCCAGCCACGACTTGAAGTTCGGCCGCAGCAGCATGGACAGGAAGCGCTCGGGACGCTTGAGGTCAGTGACCAGCAGAGCCAGGGTCAGGGACAGGAACACCAGGGACAACAGGGGCACTCCCACGGCAACCATGGCCCCGGCGTCTTCGGCCAACAGGGCCCCAGCGCCGGCGAGAAACACGCCTGCCGCAAGAGACTTGAAGAACAGATAGCCGGTGATCTTGCTGCCCCAGAGGGGCTGGCGGTCCACGGAGTAGGTGGTGCGAGCACCGGCCTTCGCCTCGGCCGCGTCGAACAGCTCTGCGTCGAGCCCGGGGCCTGCCAAACGCTGGGCCCAGAGGTAGCCCCCGGCACCGTTGGTCAGCTCGGGATCGATGCCAGAGAGTGCGGCGTCCCGGTAGAAGACGTTGGGTGACGTACCCGCCTCGGCCTTGCGCACAGAGAGGTCGAGGGATGCCGCCATGCCCGAGACCACGCTGTTCGGGTCGTCGAAGTCACCGGGAATGATCGCCTCTGTCGGACAGACCACGGCGCAAGCAGGAGCCAGCCCCACCTCGGTGCGGTGCGCGCAGAAGTGGCACTTGCTGGCGGTGCCCGTGCGCTCGTCCAAGAAGATCGAGTCGTAGGGGCAGGCTTGCATGCAGGCCTTGCAGCCCACGCAGATGTCCTTGTCGAGATCGACGATGCCGTCGGGCCGCTTGTCGAGGGCCGTCACCGGACAGATGGTCACGCAAGGGGCGTCGGTGCACTGGTTGCAGCGCAGCACCGTGAACGACCGGGAGACCTCAGGCCAGGCGCCCTCTTCGGTGTACTTGACCCAGGTGCGGAAGTCCCCGACGGGTATGTCGTTCTCGGACTTGCAGGCCACCGTGCAGGCGTGACAGCCGATGCAGCGGGTGTTGTCGAGGACGAATCCGAGCTGCAAGCCAGGCGCTCCACCGGGGGTTGGCCGCAGAGGGTACCGCCCCACTGACGAGCAGGGAAGCCGGTCGCTCAGCGCGGCCGGTCGGCAGCGCGAGCGAGGTCTCTACCCAGGCCTCTACCCAGGCCTCTACCCAGGCCTCTACCCAGGCCTCTACTTGGGCGCGAGCGACGACAGGAAGAAGCGGCCGATCTGGGCCTCGAAGGCGCTGCCGTCGTCGCGCTCCATCTGGTAGCTGCCCTCCATGGTGCCCCAGGAGGTGTTCAGCGGGCAGGCGCTGGTGTATTCGAACGACTCACCAGGTGCCAGGTGCGGCGTCTCGCCCACCACCCCCGGGCCCTCGACCAGGGTCTGGCGGTTGTCGCTGTCGATGATCGTCCAGCGCCGGCTCACCAGCCTGGCCCCATCGACGCCCTCGTTGTGGATGCTGATGCGGTAGGCGAAGACGAAGTGCTCCTGCTCTGGTGCCGAATCTGGCGCGAGAAACTCGGCAGCGGCGTGAATCCGGATGCCTTCGGTCACGCATTCTGAATCTGGGGACTGGCTCACGGCCGCAGTGTACGGTCGCCTGGCCTCAGAACCGAACCCAGCCTTGCGACAAACGGTCTCCAGTTCTCGGGGGAGACGGCCGAAGAGGTGGCAGTGAACGAGCGAACAGACCGTCGCGGCGTCTCCTCCTGGGTTGCAAACACGGGGGGAGACGCCGCGGTGGTTTGTGCCCAGGCTGCCCCGACAGCCCAGGCTCGTTGGGGGACGAGTCGCGGTCACCGAGCCGCTACCCTCCGCTCTGGCCACCGTCCCTGAGCCGTCGCGCCGCCCCCAGAGGCCTCCCGAACAAGCCTTTCGGCAGGGGTTTCTCCGGGGTCAGCGGCCCTCCCACAGGATCCTCGGCGGATTCAACATGGACGGATCGGTCGTCTTCGGAGTGAAATAGGGCCCACCTCATTCGACGCGGACACCGACTGGAAGGTGTCCCTGGGGTGGCCCGGCCCCGCCAACGGCCTGGCCATACATCAAGAGCGGCAAGGAAAGCAGCACATGCGCACGACCGGTACCGTGAAGTGGTTCAACGATTCGAAGGGATTCGGTTTCATCACGCCTGAGGGCGGTGAGAAGGACTGCTTCGTGCATCACAGCGCCATCCAGGGCTCGGGCTTCCGATCCCTCAACGAAGGCGAGAAAGTCGAGTTCGACATCGTCGAAGGCCAAAAGGGTCCGGCGGCTGAGAACGTCGTCCGCCTCGAGGCCTGATCACGACTGAGCGGCACTCCCTCACCCGGAGTGCCGCTCAGCGATTGCACGAAAGCAGCCCCACGGCGGCCCTCCCAGCCGCTGGCGGTCGTTGCATGCTTGCGCAACGGCACCGACGACAGCAGCCGGGCGACCCCTCGTCGCCGCCGGCCGGGGTCAGCACACACCCTCCTAGCCATCGGGGCCCCCATGTCTGACACCGCCATCAGCGACGCGCCCGTCGCCATTCGTCTCAGCGACTACGAGCGGCCCTGCTGGTCGTGCCAGACCGTCGAGCTGCTCTTCGACCTGTTTGAAGACCACGCCCTGGTCACCGCGACCAGCACCTGGAAACGGCTGGGTCCCGGTCAAGAGCTGGTGCTCAATGGCTGCGAGCTACTGACCGAGTCGATCACGCTCGACGACGGCGAGGTGGCCCTCGAAGGCGAGCACATCAGCGCCGATCTGCTGACCCTGAAGCCGTCCGGCGACAGCTGCGTCCTGCAGGTCGTCACCCGGCTGGCCCCCCAGAACAACACCGTCCTTCAAGGTCTCTACCGCTCTGGGGGAACGTTCTGCACCCAGATGGAGGCCGAAGGCTTTCGCAGGGTGACCTGGTTCGCCGATCGCCCGGATGTGCTGGCCACCTACAGCACGACGGTGGTTGCCGACGCCACGAAGTACCCGGTGCTGCTCTCCAACGGCAACCTGATCGACTCAGGAGAGGCCACCGACGGACGGCATTTCACCCAGTGGCACGACCCTCACCCCAAGCCCTCGTACCTCTTCGCATTGGTGGCAGGCGATCTGGGCCGGGTCGACGACAGCTTCACCACCGCCAGCGGCCGCGAGGTCACCCTGCAGATCTTCGTCGACAAGGGCAACGAGGGCAGGGTCGATCACGCCATGTCCAGCCTGAAGAAGTCCATGGCCTGGGACGAGCAGGTGTTCGGTCGAGAGTACGACCTGGACATCTTCATGCTCGTCGCGGTGCACGACTTCAACATGGGCGCCATGGAGAACAAGGGCCTCAACATCTTCAACGCAGCCCTGGTCCTGGCCGATCCGCAGACGGCGACCGACGAAGACTACGCCCGCATCGAAGGGGTGGTCGGGCACGAGTACTTTCACAACTGGTCGGGCAACCGGGTCACCTGCCGCGACTGGTTTCAGCTGAGTCTCAAAGAAGGCCTCACTGTCTACCGCGACCAGCAGTTCAGCGCGGACATGGGCTCGGCGGCGGTGCAGCGCATCGGCGACGTGGCCAACCTGCGCGCCATGCAGTTTCCTGAGGACGCAGGCCCGGGCGCCCATCCGGTGCGCCCCGCCGAGTACCTGACCATCGACAACTTCTACACCATGACGGTGTACCGCAAGGGAGCCGAGGTCATCCGCATGCTCGCCACGATTGTGGGCGAAGAGGGCTTTCGCAAGGGCACTGACCTCTACTTCGAACGTCACGACGGTCAAGCCGTGACCACCGAGGACTTCGTGGCTGCCATGGCGGCGGCGAACGACGTGGATCTCTCGGCCTTCCAGGCCTGGTACGACCAGCCGGGCACCCCCGTGGTCAAGGCTCAGGGCACCTGGGACGCCGCGGACAACAGCTACACCCTCGAGCTGAAGCAGTCCTGCCAGCCCGGCGCCGGGCAGGCGCCACGCCCCTTCGTGATCCCCGTGCGGATGGGCCTGCTCGACGCCAGTGGAAAAGACATGCCCCTGCGGCTCGACGGTGAGTCGGCAGACGGTCCCACCTGCCGGGTGGTGTCCCTGACCGAGCATGGCCAGAGCTTCCGCTTCGTCGATCTGCCTGAGCAGCCTGTGCCCTCCCTGCTCCGTGGCTTCAGCGCTCCCGTGCGCCTCGAGGCAGACATCGACGGTGATCAGCTGGCCTTCCTGGCCGCTCACGACAGCGACCCGTTCAATCGCTGCGAGGCCGTGCAGCGCCTGTCCTGCAACAACCTGCTCGACTCGGCCAAGGCCTTCCGTGCAGACCAGCCCATGGCCGTCTCCGATGCGCTCTCCAGCACCTTCGCCACCATGCTCGGCGACCGCTCCCTGGACCCGGCCCTGGTGGCCGAGGCGCTGCAGCTACCCGCGCAGTCTGTGATCGGCGACCTCTCCCCCACCGTCGACGTGGAGGGCATTCACGCCGCCCACGAGTCCTTGGCGGACAGCTTGGCCCGAGATCACGTCGCCCTGCTGCTCGAGCGCTATCACGAGCTGGGGGCGGGGCTGGGCGCCGACCTGGGCCCCGGTCCCCAGGGCAGGCGCGCGCTGCGCAATGTCTGCCTCGATTTCGTCTCACGCATCGACCACCAGCTTTCGCTCTGCGAGCAACAGATCACCTCGGCCCAGACCATGACCGACGAGTTCGCGGCCCTGCAGTGTCTGGCCCACCAAGAGGGGGACATTCACGACCAGGCCATGGCGGCCTTCAAGGCGCGCTGGAAGCACGAGCCGCTGGTGATGAACAAGTGGCTCCAGGCTCAGGCCAGCTCCCGGCGGGCCGGCTGCGCCGACGACATCGAGCGCCTGGCCAGGGACGACGCCTTCGACCCCAGCAACCCGAACAACCTCCGCGCCCTCTACCGCACCTTCGGCAGCAACCAGGCCAGGTTCCACGGTGCGGACGGCCACGGCTATCGCATCCTGGGTGACATGCTGCTCGACCTGGACACTCGCAACGCTGTACTGGCCGGGCGCATGGCCACCGTGTTCAGCCCCTGGCGCCGCTACGACGAGCAGCGCCAGGCCATGATGCGCGAGCAGCTACAGCGCCTCCTGGACAGCCCCACCGTGTCGACCAACTCGTTCGAGGTGGCCAGCAAGGCCCTGGGCTGACGAAACCGCTCGCTGGCGCTTCGGCGGCCGCCTGTGGTGCCTGAGCGCCTCGGCGGAGAGAACGCCCCGGTCCGGCGGTTGCTCAACTGCTTGCTGCTGGCCTCCTTCGTGCCGAGATTCCCGACTCAGGGAGGCTGCGAGTGCTGGCTGCTCTACCCGGTAAGCCGGAGGGGCCTTCCTAAACCCCTTGGTCGGTCCCGCATGAGAAATGGAGGTCGCCCGAGGCCTCTGCTCCTCGGACGACCGCCGGTCCTCCTCCAGGCCCCCCATGAGGGGCCTGGTCACCCTCCCCCAGGCAACGCGGGGACACGCATGCGCGCCTCCAGATCTCTCGAGAGAACGGCAAGATCTGCGTCTGACGGCGAACCTCATCGCTCTCCAAGAGCCAAAGCGCGGTGCCTGGGGTCTCTGCACAGGTCTTTTGAAAAAACCTGCTGTCTGGCGACTGTGGGTCGACAAGCCCACAGAGTTCTCGGGCAACTGTCCCGGAGGGGCCTGTTGTTGCGCTCAAACTCATGAGACGAGCGACCCTCTGCCCTGCAAGAAGCCAGTCCTGACCTGGCCGTCCACAACAGTCGCTCCACTCGAACCCGATTTCGTCCTATCCTGTGATCTCCTGACTGAATGAGATCGGATAGCCATGCCCCAGCTGCAACCAGAGACAGATGAGCAACGGCAACAGTTCATGGCCTACACGGCAAGGAGGCTGGGCCCCGCCAGTGAGCATCACCTCAAGGACGACGTCCGGGCGGCCGCGGTCGCCCAGCGTATGGCGTCGGGCATGCAACTCGAAGACGCCGTGCTCGCGCAGCTGCATTTGGCCATCGGCAAGGACCGTCGGGTGGCCGATGAGTTTGCAGCGTTCTTCATCCTCGACCTCATGAAGCTGGGCAAGTTCTCGATGTCATCCTCCTCGAAGCTCCGAAGATTCCTGGACACCGGCGATCTGGTGCTCTCGGTCTTTGGCGACCTCTGGGACGACATGTCCGCGCTCGACTTCCAATCACGCAACCAGTTCAAGCAGCTCTTCGCCCAGCGCATGAAATGGAAGGCCGCGGACCAGCATCGCCGGCTCACCAGCCAGCGCCGCAGAGAAGACCGGCGCGTACCTCAACAGCCTGAAGACCTCGACTGCCCGGGGGACGCCAACGATGCCTCCGCCACGGCCATCGTCGCCGAAGAGCGGGAGCAGCTGATCCTGATCCTGCTGCGGCTCAAGGAGCGCAACCGGCAGCTGCTGACCCTGCACCTCAAGGGCCTGTCGATCGAGGCCATCGCCGAAGAGATGGGCCTGAGTTACGAAGCGGCCCGCAAGGCCCTCTCCCGGGCCATCGAGCAGGCCCGCAAGCTGGCTCAAGCCGCCTAGGCGTCAGCGCCACAGATCGCCATCCTTTCGATGGCGCCGGGTGTAGATCACCCAGGCAATGGCTGGCTCGACAGTCGCCTTGCTCAGCTTGAAGCGGGCTTGCCCCGGTTTCTCCTTCAGCTCCCTGCTCGTGTGGGCCATTGAGGGCCCCGCGGTCCTGGACTCCAGCTGCTCTGCCAGCTCTGAGACGAAGAGGCCCACTTGGTCGCCGGGTCACCAGTCCCTTCACGGACCTCCGCTCGAGAGCATGGCGTGACCGCGGAAGAACGGCCCCCCTGGTGAGAAACAGGGACGCCCGGACCATCGCGGAGACCACGATCTGTGGCGCAGACTCCATCTTCGTGGATTGACCGTCCTCTTGGGGCGCAAAGCCTCAACATATGGGGCGCGATCGGTCGATAGGTCGGCTCAGTGGTGATCTCAGCACCACTTGTCCGTGCCGCCCTCAGGCCTCGACCACGCCATGCGCCCACTCCTTCTCGTGCCTTTCCGTGGCGCCGCAGCCTGCACGCTGTTGGTAGCCCTCTTGCTGGACAGCGCTCATGGCCAAGAGCTGCTGAACTCCTTCGCCAGCCCGGTCAGCGACGGTTTGACGCGTAGCTTCACCGCCATTGGCGACGTGAACGGCGACGGCGTGACAGACCACTTGAGCGGCGCTCCCGGGGTCAACAATCAGCAGGGCCAGGCCAGCGTGCACTCCGGTGCAGATGGCGCCCTCCTGGCGACCCTCTCCGGCGACTTCACCGGCTCCCAGTTCGGCTGGTCCGTGGCCGCCGTCCACGATGTGGATGGTGACGGCGTGCCCGACTTCGCCGTGGGCGCACCGGCCAGCTCGACCCCCACCGCTACGGGCACGGTCTTCGTGTACAGCGGCTCCGGCGCAAGCCTGATCCGCCGCATCAGTGGCAGCACCGCTGGCGACGGTTTTGGCTTCGGCCTGGCGGGCCTGGGGGACATCGACGGGGACGGCTTGGCCGACCTGCTCATCTCGTCCCCCTTCGCAGCGAACAGCACGGGACAGGTGTCCTCGTACTCTGGCGACACCGGTGCCCTGCTGGCCACTCGCTTCGGCGGCCAGGCTGGCGATCTCTACGGCGCGAGCCTTTCCGGCACGCTCTCCAGCGGCGACGGCAGCCCGGAGCCCATCATCGGCAAGAGCCTGCTCAGCGGCGACGGTAGCCCCGAGCCGATCATTGGCGCGGCCCTGTCCGGCGACGGCAGCCCCGAACCGATCATCGGCGCGACCCAGGCAGCCAACACCGGCCCGGGCTACATCGAGATCTTGACCCGCGACGACCTGACGCTGCTCGCCACCATCCAGGGCGATCAGAACGGCGACCGCTTCGGCTGGTCGGTCAGCCAGGCAGGCGACGTGGACGGCGACGGCACCCTCGACTTCATCGCTGGAGCCCACCCTGATGCAGCCCTGACTCCTGGTTACGCCAGGGTGCTGTCCGGCTTCGATGGCGCCACCATGCTGCTGCTCTCCGACAACACCCTGGGCTCAGGCTTCGGATCGTCGGTCGCAGGCATCGGCGACGTGGACGGGGACGGTCACGACGACCTGGCCGTGGGCGCGCCGAACAGCGTGCGTGTCTTCAGCGGCCTGGACGGATCGTTGGCCCAGCTCATCAATGGCAGCGACGCCCACCCCCTCGACTCCACCGTCGCCTTCGCCGGTGACCTGGATGGCGACGGCATGGCCGACCTGACCCTGCGCTCTGCAGGCGACGGCACCACGCCAGGAACTCGAGCCATCTTCTCGCTCATCGCCAAGACCAACGGCAGCGCAGAGCCTGTGGCCACCCGCTCCCTCTCGCCTGACGACGGCTCACAGGTGACCTTGTCCCTGCGCAACGCTCCCGCCGAGACAGCCGTCTCGCTCCTGGTGGGCTTCGGACTGCTCTTCGATGGCAGCGCCGCCACACTGACCCCCACGGACGACATCATCGTCAGCGGGCTGGCCACCGACATCACGGGCAGCCTCGACTACGCCCTGAGCGTGTCCTCAGGCTCCCTGATCTACTACCAGTTCGTGGTCGCTGATCCGACGGACGAGGACGGCCTGGCCAGCAGCAACGTGGTGGCCACTCGCAACGCCGGGAGTTAGTCAGCGCTACAGGTCGTGGTCTCCACGATGTTCCGGGCGCCCCGAGGGGCTGCCGATCTGTAGCACAGACTCCAAGCCTGACTCTCAGCTGGCCGAGCCCTCTGTCGCTGACTCTGGCGGCGCGCCTGTCTCGTCGACGTAGCGAGCGGCCTCTGTCGCTTGACCTCGCGAGCGGTAGTGCTGGGCCAGCGCCTGGCCCGTCTCACGACACATGGGATGGGCCTTGCCCAGCACCCGGTGCAGCACGGCCCAGGCTGCCAACAGCTGCTTCTCCGCCGCATCCCCCTCACCCAGCTCGGTGAGACACGCGGCCAGGTTGTGGCGGAAGCGGGCGGCGTGCCAGTTGTCCGAGCGCGGGGACTTGGACGCTTGATCGACGACCTCGGTCAAGATCTGCCGCGCCTCGTCGACCCGACCTTGCAGCTGGATCGTCTTGGCCAGGTTGTTGGCCATCACCCATGAGTCGGGATTGGTCTCGCCCACCACGGCCTTCTGCAGCTTCAGGGCGCGACTGAGAACCTGCTCCGCCTCGTCGAGTGAGCCGCGGCAGGTCAACAGGTAGCCCAGGTTGGCCATGGACATGATCGTCTCCGGGTGCTCCTCGCCGAGCACTTCGTCCTGCAAAGCCCAGCACTGTCTTGAGCGGGCCTCAGCTTCCTCGAGCCGGCCACGGGTCTGCAGCAACGCGGCCAGGTCGTTCATGGCGATCAAGGTCGCGGGGTGACGCTCACGCACCGTGCGGTTGAGCCCGGCGAGGGCGCGCCGGAGCAGACGCTCTGCTTCATTGAGCTGATCTTCGCCGCCCTGCTCGCTGAGCACATTGGCCAGTCGGTTGAGTGCGGTGAGACTGTCCAGGTGGTCTTCGCCGAGACGTTGCTCCCGCCCCAGGGCCACCTCGCGCAGCAACTGCTCCACCTCGCTCAGGCGTCCTCTGCCCCGGCGGATCGTCTCGGCCAGCACATCGCGAGTGCGCAAGGTGGCCGGGTCGGTGTCCCCCAGCTCTTCGACCTGCGCCCTCAGCACACGACCCAGCAGCTCTTCGGCCTCGGCCAGCCGCCCGGTGATGCGATAGACCAGGGCCACATCGGTGGCGGCGTGCATGGTCTCGGGGTGGTGTGCGCCCAACATCGACTCGAACGCCTCATGGGCCTTCTCGGCGTGGGGCAAGGCCACCTCGTAATGGCCCAGTTCTTTGTAGAGCGTGCCGATGAAGTTGCGCAGAGAGGCTTCGTCGAGGGGCAAGCCAGCCATGCCAGCCTCGATGCCGGCGGCGGCCTCGTCGAGCACCTGCCGCACCGTGACCTCACGGCCCTGCGCCCGGGCGGGGTCGCCGGAGGCCAGCATCTTCAGCAAGAACTCGTTGATGGTGGTGGCCCGTTGCTCCTGCCAGCGCGCCTCTTCGCGGGCCTCGGAGATCACCTCCAGATAGTCCTCCAGGTCGACGGCCATCTCGGCGGCAGAGCTGTAGCGATCTTCTGGGAGACGGGCCATGGCCCGCTCACAAATGTGCAGCAGCCCGGGAGGAGCGTCCGGGGCGAGCTCGCGCACGGCGGGCGGCGGGCCCTGGCGGACCTTCATCAGAATGGTGAAGGGCAGGGGCAGCTCGTCCGCTTCGTAGTAGGGCATGCGCGACGTGAGCAGGTGGTAGAGCAGGGCGCCCAGTGAGTAGATGTCGCTGCGCACACCGACCAGGTCGATGTCTCCCCGTGCCTGCTCTGGCGACATGTACGGTGGCGTGCCCACTACCCGGCCATCCATGCTGAAGAGCCAGCTGTCCACCAGGGTGAACTCACCCTCTTTGCCGGTGAGCACCTCGCTGGCCACGTAGGGCGCCACGTCGTCGTCGCCGCCAAGCGAGCGCCGCTCACCGTGCAGACGCCGAGCCAGTCCCCAGTCGAGCAGATAGGTCGCGCCGTAGTCGCCCACCATGATGTTGCTGGGCTTGATGTCCCGGTGGAGCACGCCCTTGCTGTGGGCGTAGGCCACCGCCTCACAGACCCTCAGGATCGAACCCACGGCCCGATTGACGTTCCAGTTGTCCTGACCCCGTTCGACCAGGTCGAAGATGCGCCGCATGTCACGGCGGCCGGCCACGTACTTCATGGTGAAGTACGCACGGCCGTCGTCGCGAACGCCCAGGTCATGCACCGGCAGGATGCCCGGGTGATCGAGCTGGGCGGTGACCAAGGCCTCGTCCTGAAAGCGCGCCAAGGCACGCGAATAGGCCAGAGACTTGTCCGCGTCGCTCTTGCGCAACGAGCTCACGTCGTCTGCGGGCAGGCGCATGACCTTCATGGCCAGACGTCGTCGCAGCTGCCTGTCCCACACGCGATGGATGATGCCCATGCCGCCCTTGGCGATGCGGCCTTGAGACTCGTAGCGATTGCTGAGCGCGCCCACATCGGCCAGCTCGTCGAGAATGTGCTGGGCGTCGGGCGCGTCGTCAGCTGCCTGCGATGAGCCGCCGTCGAACGACTCGGTCAGCGGCCCCAAGGGCTTGCGCTGCAGGGGTTCGATGATGTCCCGCAGCGCGTTGCGATCGATCTCGGCGGTCTCGCCCAGGGCGGCTTCCGCAGCGATGAAAGCCGAGTACTTGACCGACAACACCTCTTGCAGCTCATCGGACTGACTGGCGAGGTAGGCCTCGAAGTCGACCCCCGGGTCATGGCGGCGCAGGTCCAAGAACTCTCGCAGGGCCTGATCTGCCAGGGCCTCTTGCGAGGAGAGCTCATGCTCGAACTCGCCACTGTCCCCCGAATCGTCCGGCGACATCGAGCCGCGCAACTCCGAGGTCATGGGACTTCTCTGGGAGGAAGGACAAACGAGACATCAGGGCCCGGCCGCTGCCGCGACGAGTGTAACGCGCCGCACCGCCGATCGTGTGCTCAACGCCAGCGAACGCACCACGAACAGGCGTCGGCCTCGAACAGCGGCTCCCCTCCCCTGTCGCCAGGAGCCTCCACGTAACCCAGCTCGGCCAGCCCCTGCAGGGTCTGCGCGTCAACCACCGCCTCGCCCCGCCAGCCCAGGTCGCGCCGAGCCCCCAGCCAGGACACGAGCTGCTCGGCCAGCGGGCCCACACGTTCGGGATCAGAATCCACCAGATCATGGACGCAGCCAGGGTCTTCGGCGAGATCGAAGAGTTCGATCTGGTGGCTGGCGTAGCGGCGGTTGTGCGCCATGAGGTGCAAGATCAGATGTTTGGAGCCGCTGGTGATCGACGCCGACGTCCCATGGGAGGACAGGGCAAAGAGCGGCTGGGGGCGGGAGACGGCGGTCAGGTCTCGGCCCGGAAACTCATGAGTAGTGAGGCCGGACAGGTTCAGCAGCGTCCTTCCCAGGTCGAGGTGGCTGACCCGCTCGGTTCTGCGCACACCCGGGGGCGCGGCGGGCCAGCTCAACAGGAGCGGCACGTGCAGGGTGTCGCTGTAGAGCTCGGCATGATCGAACCAGATGTCATGGGCCCCCAGCACTTCGCCGTGGTCACCCACCAGCGCCACGGTACCCTGACTCATCTGCGGGTGGTCGAGCAGCCGCCCCAGCTCATGATCGAGGTAGGACACCTGGGCAGCGTACTGGCTGCGCCCAAACTCCAGCACACGCAGGCCGGCCATGTTCCCCGGCAGGGGCTGGTCGATGTCGGGGGCAGGGAGCGCGGGGTCGAAGGGATCCGCCGGGCCGCTGTAGCCCAGCCGGTCGAAGGGCGCCGGCACTTCGTAGGGCATGTGGGCATCGAACAGGTGCAACCAGATGAAGAGCGGACGGGTGCCGCCCTCGTCCAACCAGCCCAACACCTGATCGACCGCTTCGCCTGCTCGCCGCTGCACCGCCCGGGTGCGGGCAAAGCGCGCGAAGCCCTGACCCAGACCGCTCACCGACGGACGCAAGTGCGCGGCGGACGTCACCGCCCAGGTCTCCCAACCCTCTGCCGCATAGACCTCCGCCAAGGTCTCGGCGCTCTCGTGCAGGGCGTGGCCGTTATCGAGAATGCCCGTGTCCCGGGGATGCACCGCGGTCATCAAGGCCACGTGAGAGGGGTTGGTGAAGTTCGTGCTCGCGAAGCACTGCTCGAACAGCAGACCTCGCTGAGCCAGTGCGTCGAGCCTGGGCGTGGACACTTCGACCCCATCGCGCGCGGCGCCGAGGTGGTCCCCGCGATGGGTGTCGCTGGTCACCAGCAAGACCACCTGCCGGGGCGCGGCCGATGCCACCGCATCGCCGACCGAGACTTCAGCTTCGGCCACGATCGCCGCCGCCCGCTGCTCGTGCCCCGCGAGCGCCTCGAGCTGCCAGGTGAGACTCACCGCTTCTCCTGCGAGGTCGGCCAGGTCGATCTCGACCGGCTGCCAACCCTGCTCTCGCCCCGCGTCCGTCACACGCGCCCGTGGGGGCGCGACCCGCCGCTCGACCCGCCGCCCGCTGGACTGGCCAACGCACGTCAGCTCAACCACCGAATCTGGCGAGCTGGCGGCAGGGCGCCCCACCGCGAAACGGAGGCGCCCACCCTGGGGAACCACCACAGAAGCCTGCAGAGGGCGCCCCACCACCAGGCCCAGCCCCCGTCGACCCACGCTGTCCAGAAAGACCATGGCCGGTGGCGCCTGCGGGTCAGGCACCAGCCCTGCAGGGGGGCGCCGCAACAGCTGCAGCTGCTCCACCACCACACCCTCGGGGCGTCCGTCGAACAAGAGCACCAAGGTCTGGGCCTGCCCCGCTTGGGACATGGCCAAGGGCAGATCCAGCAAGGTGACGCCTGCCGACGCACCGTGAGCCATGGGCACGGGCGCGGAGCTGCCCAACAAGCGCCCGTCGCGACGAAAAGCCACCTGCACCCGGGTCTTGTCATTGGCCGTGCCGGTGAGCCGCAGCTGGTCGAAGCCTGCCAGATCCCAGGCACCGTCGCAGCTCAGCAAGACCGGCTCGCCGCTGGCGCCGCCGCCGAGCTTCAACGCCAGACCGCGCTCCGTGGGCACCGTCTGCTCGGACACCGCTGTGACCGTCCAGAGCTCTCGCTCTGCACCTGGCGCTCCAGACCAGACCACAGCGCTCGCAATCTCCAGGGCCTGGCCCTGGGGCTGCAGCTGCAAGACCGTGCTGCCTGCGGGCTGCTCAGGTGCGCAGGCCCAGAGCGCCACGAGCAGCCAGATCCAACCGGAGCACCTGGCAGCTTGTGGACAAAGTGCCGTGATGACGAGTGCGCCTCGGTGGCGCCAGATCGAGGCGACGAACCGGAAGCGAATCAGTGGATTCGTTGAGGATTCGGCAACGAAGAGCTGGCGCCACCGAGGCGTGCTCGGCGCGCGGCACTTTGTCCACAAGCTGCTAGCCCACCTGGGCCGCTCAGCCCGCCGTCGCCGCTCCATGAATCGTCTCTGCCCAGGCAGGGTTGAGGCGCAGCCCGCCGTCAGCGTCCGCCGCCCGGAGTGGACATCTGGCTACCACCCTGTCCGCCGCCCGCGGTGACCGGCTCGTCGACCATCTCGTCCGCCTCGTCGTCAGCAACGGACCCACCGTCGTCAGCGCCCGTGAGATCGAAGGGCAGTGGCAGAACCTCGAGGGGCACAGGTGCGGGGCGCAACACGCTCGTGGTGAAAGTAGCCCGGCCGTCGTTGAGCAGGAAGAGCAGCGCGCCCTCCCGGGTCAGCAGTTGCAGGTCAGGAGCCCCGTCGTTTTCTGGGTCGACCACGTCGAAGTCGAGCAGGGGCGGCAGCTCGTTCAGCCCCGCGGCGATCGAACTCTCGACCAGGCGGCCATCGCCCAGGCCTTGATGGAGCTGCAGCCGGCCATCGTCATCGAGCGATAACAGATCGAGGGTCTCGTCACCGTCCACGTCGGTCAGGGTCGGCCGCCGCCCAGCGAAACCGTCTGGCAAGCCAGACCAACGGGTGCGATCCTCGAAGAGACCCTGCCCCCGATTGATGATCACCGTGGTCTCGCCCTCTGCGGTGATGACCAGGTCGGCCAGACCATCACCGGTCAGGTCGCCCCAGGCTTGCCCGTCCGATGGCGGCGCGTCGGGCTCATCGTCACCGCCCTGCAGCGGCGCGCTCTTCTGGGACGAGCCCTGGCCATCAAAGCCAGCGCTCGGGCCTCCCGAATGTCCAGCGTTGCTACCCGCCCCCGGACCGCCGGGCCCTGACACCGTGCCGCCCCTGAGCACATCCGTGAGCCACTCGCCCTGTGGCAAGGTCGACACGCCCGGCGCCAAGCCCGACGCCTCGGCCACGGCGACCACGCCGGGCGAGCTGCCCGTGCTGGTCATGGTGGCAGGCAGCAACGGCGCCCGAGGCACCGTGCCGCCAGGAGCTTCAGAGGCCAGGTCGTCCCCGTCGCCTGACGCCGAGGAGGAGCCGTCAAGAACCAGACCTCCCCCGCCCGGGTGCTGATCGGCGCTGCGATCGTCAGCGGCGTCATGACCTGACGGGCCGGAAGCTCGAGGCGACGACTCGTTCCATCGCGGGGCGATGAACGCTCGGATCAACCCCTGGCCCGGTCCCGACCAGCCTTGCAGGGCTGTGCCCACGACGACCCCGTCCGGTGTACCGGAAGCGGCCGCCCGCGCGGAGCCTGCGCTCACCACCAAGGGCTCGTTGGCCCGAATGGTGCCCCCGCTGTCGTCCACGGCGAGCCAGGCCAACGTCCCTCGGACCACGACCCGACCCAGCCCGCCAGGGGCGATGGCGCCGCTCACCGCGTGGCGGTGATCGGGTGTGCCCTGCGCAGAGGCCAAGGCCGTGGACACGGGCCCCAGGGGCGCCCTGCCCGAGCCCGCTATGGCTGGCTCCACCTGCATCACCAGCTCGCCGCCTCTGCGCGTCTCTCCGACCCACTCGACCAGATCGCCCAGGACCAGCTCGGCCCTGCCGGCGTTCGTGATCAGCACGGTGTCGTGCACGGCTCCCAGCTCGTCCTCGCACTGCGCACAGCCCTGGTCTGTGGACTGCACCGGAGCGCTGCTGGCCAAGCCGTTCTCTGCGTCACTGTATTGCTCGAGCTCTTGGCCTCTGAGGTAGGCCACCACCGTGGGCCAGGCAAACAGCGCACCGAGCAGGATCACGACGCTGGCCACGGGGACGCGATGAGCCCCGGCCAACCTGCGCGCCCGGTAGAAGAACCCTGGCGGTCCTGCGATCACCGGCAGACCAGCGAGAGAGTTGGTCACGTCTGCGGCGAGCTCTGACGCGGAGGCATAACGTTGCTCGGGATCCGTGGCCACGGCCTTGAGCACGATCCAGTCGAGATCACCACGGAGGCTGCGCACCAGCCCACGCAGGTCTGTGTCCCGGCGGGCCGCGTAGCGCTTGGCTGCGGCGCCCAAGGCCGTCAGTCGACGGGAGGGAGCTTCGAGGTCCGTCTCGGCCAGTTCGCGAGCCAGCCCCTCCGGTCCCAGCTCGTTCAGGCGACTGGCATCTCTGGGCAAGGCCCCCACGAGCAGCTCATGGAGCAGGACGCCCAGCGAATAGACGTCGGTACGGGTGTCGACGACGCCGCGCCCAGGCAGGGCCTGCTCCGGGCTCATGTAGCCTGGCGTTCCGATCTGCTGGCCCACTCGGGTGCAAGCCGTCTCGTGGTGGGCCGAGCTGTCCCCGGCCACGGCCTTGGCCACGCCGAAGTCGATGATCTTGGGCACCACGCGACCGTCTTGCTCACTGACCAGGATGTTGCCCGGCTTGAGGTCCCGGTGCATCACGCCCTTCTGGTGCGCGTGTTGCATGGCGTGGCAGACCAGCTCGAAGAGCTCCAGCCGCTGGGCCACGCCCAGACGCCGTCGGTCGCAGTAGGTGGTGATCGGCTCGCCGTCCACGAACTCCATCACGAAGTAGGGCCGACCTCGGGGCGTGACCCCCGCGTCGTGCACGGCGGCCACATGGGGATGGGACAACCGCGCCAGCAGCTGACGTTCGCCGTTGAAACGGCCCAGCACCTCGCGGGTGTCCATGCCCGGTTTGATGACCTTCAGGGCCACCTGCCGCCGCAGGGGTTCGCACTGCTCAGCCAGGAACACCGAGCCCATGCCACCCTCGCCCAGGAGACGTCCCAAGACGTAGGGCCCGATGGCGCTGCCCAGCGACAACTCCTCGCCATCCGCAGCGAGCATGTGCCCGGGCGACCAGGCGGGCTCGTCGAAACAGGACGGCGCCTCGTCGTGAGCGCAGACCAGTTCGATCAGCTCGTGTGCCAGCTCGTCATCGCCAATGCAGGCGGAGACGATCCAGTCGCGCCGCTCGTGCTCGGGTCGTCGCAGGGCGCGATGAAAGAGCTGTTCGATCAGTTCGTCCCGATCGGCGCCGTCGTCAGGGTTGTGTGTCGTCATGGTGTGCCTTCCTCCCGCCTTCCCCGTTCGATCTCTCGACTCAGCCAGGCCTTCGCGAAGTCCCAGTCGCGCTTCACCGAAGCGGTCGAGATCCCCAACACTTCTGCTGTCTGCTCGATGGTCATGCCCACGAAGAAGCGCTGCTTGACCACCGCCGCCTTGCGCAGGTGACGCTCGTGGCTCTCGAGCCGGGTCAGGGCCGCGTCAATCATGGTCAGCGACTCGACGTCCTCGATGTCGATGGCCGTACCCACCTTGTCGAGCAGGCCCCCATCGCCCTGGTGGGGCTGGCCCGCGCCTCGACGCTCGGCGCCCCGCCGTCTGGCGTGCTCCACGAGAATCCGGCGCATGGCCTCGGCGGCCACGCCGAAGAAATGGGCCCTGCCAGCGAAGCCGCCGTCACTGCCCTTCGAGAGCCTCAGCCAGGCTTCATGCACCAGCGCCGTGGGCTGCAAGGTGTGCTCAGAGCGTTCCTTGGACATCTGCTGAGACGCCAGGCGACGCAGCTCGCCGTACACCACCGTCCAGAGATCGCGCCGGGCAGACTCGTCACCGTCACCGCTACGGTGAATGAGCAGCGTCACGTCTAGAACGGGCGTGGCCATCCAGAAAAGGACCTCGGACTCGGGATGCAGAGGCGAATTGCTGAGACTGTGTGGCGATTCTAGCGCAGATATGGCGTTTTCGGAGCTTCTCACCGGCGACTGCCAAACGACGCCCAATGGGTAGCTAGAGGGGCCTGAGAGCGACTTCTGACCCTCAAATGCACCCTCCAGCCCGATTCGATCCAGAAAAAGATGAGCCAATGGAGGCCCTGCCTACGCATGGGGAGGCGTGAGTGAGCCCGGTGGCGAGCCCGATATCGTCTGCCGGAAACGACTGAGTGGCACACCTTCTGGGGGGGTCACGAAGCCGTGGACCGGACGAGACGCTCCCACCACCCGCAGCACCTCGATGGCTCTCCCCCATCGGCTTTCTGCGTTTCGCTCGGTTTGCACGAGACACGTCCGTGTCTTCGACGACGGTCGGAGGCACGGACCTTTTCCCTCTCCTTTGTCGGTCCTGCAACTTTCCTCTGACCTGTCGTCCCTCCCACGACAGCCATTGAGCGGGGGGCAGCACCGGCTGTCGGACACCAGCTCTGCTCTCCCCGATCGCACCTTGCCCGAGGTGCTGGCGGGGCTGGTGTCTGACCCCTTTTCTGGCCACGATTCTGCAGCCCCTCCCGGCTCGTTGGCCCGGCTGCCCGCCCCCCGGCTCCGGATGTGTACACTTCGCGCCCTATGCCACCGCTGCGCGACATCGTCATCGTCGAGGACCGTACGGCGACCAGCCGCTGCGACCAGGGTTTCCTCACCCTGCGCCGGCTCCAGCTCCGTAACGAATACGACGACGGCACCCATTCTGAGACCTACCCCTGCGATCTGGTCTGTCGTCAAGGTAGCGACGCGGTGGTGGCGGTGCTCTACGAGATCGACGACCAGCAGTCGGGCCGCGAGACTGGCCGGCGCAGGCTGAGGGTGCTGCTGCGCGAGGGCATCCGCGCGCCGGTGTTCCTGCGCAAGCACAAGGAGTTCGTGAACCCCGATCCCCGGGTCTACCGCTCGGTGGGCGAGCTGGTGGCCGGCATGATCGAGCCGGACGACGGTCCGGGGACGCCAGGGTTGGCACACAGAGCCGCTGCCGAGACCGAAGAGGAAGCGGGGCTGAATGTTCCCGGGAGCGAGTTCTCCATGCTGGGCGGCGAGACCTTCGCCAGCCCGGGCACGGGGGACGAGAAGCTCTACTACCTGGCAGCGTCCGCGCCCCTCGCCGACGCACGCCCGGGGGCGGGCGACGGCAGCACCATGGAAGAGGGCGCGCAGATTCGCGTACTCGAGCTGCGCGAGGCCATCGCCGCCTGCCGTTCGGGTGAAGTGCCTGACATGAAGACCGAAGTGGGACTGCTCCGTCTCGCCGAGCACCTGGGCTACATCCCCCAGCTCGACTGCTTCATCGACGAGCTGCCCGCCGAGTGGGCCGAGCGCTACCAGCGCCTGGGCATCGACCCGCCGTGAGCGCTCCCCGTGTGGCCATCATCGGCGCCCGTCGTCGGCGGCAGGGGCTCGGGCCGTTCGTGGCGGACCATCTCGTGGCTGCCGGTGCAGACGTGGTGGGCATCGTGGGCACCAGCGTGGAGACCGTGGCCGCCGCCGCCAGCGAGCTGCACAGCCGCTGTGGCCTCACCGTCGCGGGAGCCACGTCGCTCGCCGCTTTGCTCGAGCTGCAGCCCCTGGACGCCGTGGCCATTCTCACGCCCGCCGAAACCCACGCCGAGCAGCTGCGGGCGGCCCTCGACGCGGGGCTCTCCGTGCTCTGCGAGAAGCCCTTCGTCTGGGGCACTCCCGACGACCTGGCCACCACCAGCGAGATCACCCAGGCCTTCGAAGCCGCCGGGCTGGTGCTACGGGAGAACTGCCAGTGGCCGTTCACCCTGCCAGCCTTTGACGCGCTGCACCCAGGGGTTCGCCAACGGGGCCCCATGAGCCGCTTCCGCATGAATCTGGGCCCCTCGGTCACGGGCTCGGCCACCATCGGCGACAGCCTCCCCCATGCCATCAGCCTGCTCCAGGCCCTGGCCCCCGCCGCCACGGCTGAGCTCAGCGAGATCGGCTTCTCGACTCGCGACGAGGCGGCCACCGAGCTCGCAGTGAGCTTCGTCTGGCCCGCAGATGCGGGGCCCGTTCAGGCCACCGTCGAGCTGAGCCAGGAGGCCGAGCAACCCCGTCATGCGGGCTACTCGGTCGATGGCCACAAGGCGGCGCGCCTGATCCGCACCGCCGACTACGCCCTCTTCTTCGGGGACGGCGCGCGCCTCGTCGACGTACCCGACCCCCTGGGTCAGCTGATCTCCCTCTTCGTCGCCGAGCTGGCCAGCCCAAACGACGGCTCATCCCAGGCCCGTCGGTATGACATGATCGAGCGCATGCGCGCCCTCACCGGGCTGGCCCGGGCCTATCGGAACACCTCCACATGAGTCACTCGATCCACGATTTCTCCGCCAAGCTTCGGCAACCCTCCGTGTTGCCGGCTGTCGAGACCTATGTGCGCTGGCGTCGCGCCGTGCGCGCGGCGAAGGCCAGCGGCGAGACCGCACCCACGCCGCCCGCCGAGCACGCGCCCCTGTCGATCAACCTCGACCTGACCACCGCCTGCAACTACCGCTGCGATCACTGCATCGACTGGGACATCCTCAACAGCCCGGACAAGTACGACCCCGATGAACTGCTGGCCTCGGTCACCGAGATGGCCGGCCGGGGTCTGCGCTCGGTGATCCTGATCGGCGGCGGCGAGCCGACCCTGTTTCCGAAGTTCGTCGATTTCGTGGGCGCGCTGAAGAAGCTGAACCTGCAGATCGCCGTGGTCAGCAACGGCAGTCGTGGTGACAGGCTGCTGGCCATCACGCCCCTGCTCGACGAGCGCGACTGGATTCGCCTGTCCCTCGACAGCGGCAGCAACAAGCTCTTCCGCGACATGCACAAGCCGGTCGACAAGCAGCTCGACCTCGATGACATCTGTTCGTGGATCCCCAAGATCAAGGCGGCGAACAGCAAGCCCCGCATCGGCTTCTCGTTCATCATCACCTGGGAAGGCGCCAACCGGGCCGACTGCGCCGTGCACGAGAACGTGCAAGAGATCGTCGAGGCGGCGCAGCGGGCCAAGGCGTCAGGCTTCGACTACATCTCGCTCAAGCCCTTTCTTGAGCGCACCCCCGACGGCGCCGAGGTCATGGACCCGTCGAGCGCGGGCGAGCTGGCCACCATGCTCAAGCGCATCCGGATCGAGGTCGACAAGGCCAAAGAACTCGGCGACGACAGCTTCGACGTCTACGAGAGCACCAACCTGCGCATGCTCGAGAGCGGCGACTGGTCTGAGTACACCCGCCAGCCCAAGACCTGCCACATGCAGGCCCTGCGCCAGGTGCTCACCCCCACCGGCCTGTTCAACTGCCCCGCGCACCGTGGTGTGCAGAAGGCCCGCATCGCTGACGCCAACGGCTTCGCCACCGCCGAGGCCGCCGAGACGACCACCGCTCAGCTGGCCACGATTCTCGACGACTTCGACGCCAGCCACGAGTGCCGCGAGGTCACCTGCCTCTACAACAAGGTGAACTGGTGGCTCGAAGAGCTGATCGACAGCGACGAGGCCCTGACCGCCAGCCCTGAGCGAGAGGATTACTTCCTCTGAACAGGCTGCCAGTGTGAACAGGGTGCTGGTGCGACTGCCCACCTGGGTCGGCGACGTGGTCATGGCCACGCCGGCGCTGCGAGCGCTGCGGATGGGTTTTCCCGGGGCGCGAGTCATCGTAGAAGGCCGAGGCTTCATGGCCGGTCTCTTGGCGGGGCTCGACTCGTTCGACGAGTTCCTGCCCGCCCCTGGCAAGAGTGTGGGAGACGTGTGGCGGCACAGTCGCCTGCTGGCGGGCATGAAGCTCGACCTGGCCGTGCTGCTGCCGGACGCGGCCCGAGTAGCCATTCCCGCCTGGTTGGCCCGTGTGCCGCAGCGCGTGGGATACGCACGGGATCCGGCGCGACGGTTTCTGCTGAGCGACTCGCTGGCGCCGCCCCGCAACGCCGACGGCAGCCGCCAACCGATCTCCATGGTCGACCGCTATCTGGCCATCACCAAGCTGGTCGGCTGCGATCTTGACGCACCGCGAGTCGAACTGGCCGTGGACGAGGCTGCCAGACAGGCCATCGTCTCGCGCCTGGGCCCAGAGCTGGTGGAGCGCAGCGGTGGCTACGCCGTGGTCACCCCCGGCGCCAGCTTCGGAGCCAGCAAGCTCTACCCACCCGAGTCGTTCGCAAAGGCCTGCGACGGGCTGGTCGGCGAGTTCGACCTGGCCATCATCCTGGCGCCTGGTCCCGGCGAAGAAGACCTCTGCCGTCACCTGGCCGAGCTCATGCAGTCGCCAGCGCTCGTGCTGGAAGAACCGGTGACCACTCTGGCCGAGCACAAGGCCCTGCTGGCGGGAGCACGGCTGGCGGTGAGCAACGACACGGGCCCGCGCCACATGGCCGTGGCCCTCGGAGTGCCCACGATCACCGTCATGGGCCCCACCGACCCGCGGCACACGAACTACGAACTCGATCGGCAGCGCGTGCTCCGCGAAGAGTTTGACTG
>Ga0209992_10001155_pt1 | contig 29639 bp, 18 predicted proteins | sample 2SBtaG_2_FD_182564 | JGI IMG/M metagenome (GOLD analysis project Ga0209992, IMG submission 182564) | Deep subsurface microbial communities from Kolumbo volcano to uncover new lineages of life (NeLLi) - 2SBTROV12_ACTIVE470 metaG (SPAdes)... | ecosystem: Environmental > Aquatic > Marine >... | reverse complement strand
CATCCACTCCCCGAACCTGGCCTATGTGGCGCCGGCGCTCCAGGCCTTCCGGGAGCTGGCGGAGCACTGGGGCGGGCCGATCGTGTTCATCATCGATCCCGACGTGAAGAAGCCACCGGCGGCCCAATTCCTCTTCGAGTGGAGCCAGGCTGCGTTCCAGAACGGCTCGGTGGACCGCTCCTACATGGTCATGGGCAACCCGGTGACCCAGGTGCTGGGCCGCTTCGTCTGCCGCATGTTCGCGGCGGGTGGGATGCCCTTTGTGGCCCTGAACGGCGAGAAGAACATGGACGCCGCCCTGGACGCCCTGGACCTGGACCTACCGGTGGCGGGCTGGTCGATCACCGACACCGGCACGGCGCTGGTGGTGCGCCGCAACCTGGGCGAAGGCGCCTATGGCCAGCTGGTCAAGCGGCTGTTCGCCCGGATGCGGGGTGACACCGCGTGAAGGTCCTCCTGATCGACCCTCCGCACAGCTGGTACCCAGCGTTCGAAGGGGTGCGAGCCCCGCACGTGGGACTGCTGCACATCGGCAGCTTCCTGAAGCGCCTGGGGCACGAGGTGCTCATCCTCGACGCCGCCACCGAAGGTCTGGACTGGCGGGCATTGGCGCAGATCTTCCGCGACGAGCGCCCCCACGTGGTCGGCATCAGCGCCAAGACCTTCATGGCCTACTCGGCGATGTACACCGCGCGGCTGGTCAAGCAGATCTGCCCGGACGCCACGGTGGTCGGCGGCGGGTACCACTTCAACTCGGTGCCCGAGGAAGCCCTGCGCATGTGCGGCCACCTGGACTTCGTGGTCCGGGGCGAGGGCGAGCAGACCATGGCGGCGCTGGTCGAGGGCCTGGACAACGGCTGGGACAAGACCGCCCTCGCCGCCGTGCCGGGCCTGAGCTTCCTGGACGGCGACCGCTACGTCGAGACCGGCAACCGGCCGGCCATGGACATCAACAGCCTGGCGATCCCCGACTACGACCTGGTGCCCACCCGCAGCTACAGCCTGCCGTTCTTCGGCACCGGGGGCCGCAAGGGCGGCATGCTCACCACCTTTGCTCGGGGCTGCCAGTTCAAGTGCAACTACTGCTCGGAGCCGGTGCTCTGGGGAGACAGCGGTCTGCGCCAGCGCTCGGTCAAGCTGATGGTCGACGAGATCGAGCTGCTCCACCGGGAGTACGGCCGCACGAATTTCTGGTTCGGCGATGACCAGTTCACCGCCAACCGCGCCCACAACATCGCCTTCCTGGACGAGCTCGAGAAGCGCCAGCTGCCGATCAAGTACTACATCGAGTCGCGGGCCAACGAGATCGCCCGGGACGCCGACCTGCTTCCGCGATTCCGCGCGACCGGCTGCCTGTGGATCATGCTCGGGCTCGAGACCCCCGACCCCAAGAAGCTCCGCGCCTGGAAGAAGGGCCACAGCATCGAACAGGCCATCGAGGCCTGCCAGGCCATCAAGCGCAATGGCATCGCGCTCCAGGTCATGCAGATCTTCGGGGACTGGGAAGACGACAAGGACACCATCCACGAGATCTTCCGCTTCACGAACTTCGTGAACGCCACCGTGCCGACCCTGCTGGCGAGCACCCCGTTCCCGCAGACCGGCACCCTGGCCAAGGGGCTCGAGAACGGCGCCATCCGCCACATCGACTACTCGATGTACGACCTGGCCCACGCGACCATGGCGACCAAGCACCTGACCGTGGACGAGGTGCACAAGTACTACAACCGCTTGTTCAAGAAGTACTTCGGCAAGGTCAGCCACATCATCCGGCACATGAGCGAGCCCGATCTGCGCGTCATGTACATGGTCTGGATCCCCAGCTTCACAAAAGCCGCGGTCAAGGGTGCGCTCAAGGGTGCCGCCCGCCAGCTGGTCACGTCACTGCCCCAGTCCGACTACCAGCGGTACAAGGCCACCCTGATGGGGCGACAGGTCGCGTTCTACCAGCGAGATCCCAGCTGGCACCCAAGCCTGCGCGCCGCGGGCCTGCTCAAGCGTGGCGAGGGTCGTGTGCGGGTCGATCTGGCACGGACCCCTCCAGCCGCAGCTCCTCTCGGGGGCGCTGCGCCCGGCATCGGCATGGGCGGCTGATCCCAGAGACGAAGATTCCGAAAGGTCCGCCTCACTTCGCGCCATGAAGGGACGAAGGAGAGGAGGGCCATGATCGCAGCCAGCCGGCTTGCGGAGGGTTGGGTGGTGGAGACCGTCTCGGATGCAGCGCTCATGCAGCGCCTGGCGTCCGGCGATCTCGACGCCCTGGCCCCTCTGCACCAGCGCTATGGACGCATGGTCGCGTCGCTGGCCCTGCGGACCGAGTCGACCCTGGGCCCAGACGACGCCGACGACGTGTGCCAGGAGGTCTTCCTGACCCTGGCGAGCACCGCGTCCCGCTACCGGGAGGAAGGCCGCCTGCGGTCCTGGATCTGCGGGATCACCGTGCGCAAGGTCCGGTCCTGGCGGCGCAAGAAGTGGGTCCGTCGGGCCCTGCACCGGGAGCACGGGGACGTCACGGCCGGCGTGTCGCTGTACCGGGGTCCCTCGCCGGTGGAACAGGCCGCGGCGCGGGAGCAGGTGCACCTGGCGCTGGCGGCATTGCCAGCCAGCCAGCGCGAGGTCGTGGTCCTGCACCTGGTCGAGGGCCTGAGCGGCGCCGAGGTGGCCAGTGCTCTGGGGTTGACCGAGAACGCCGTCTGGATCCGGCTGCACCGGGCCCGCAAGACCCTGGCGAGCAAGGTCGGGGGGTCCTGATGGTTCGCTGCGACCAACGCCAGGCCTACCTGGACCGGACCCTGTCCCCCGAAGACCAGGCCGCCTACGTTCGCCACGCCCACGGCTGCGCCACCTGTACGAGGGCGATGCAGGCCTGGGCCGTCACCGAAGCCGCCGTCCAGGACTGGGCCCAGGTCCGTCAGGCCCGACCCCGCACCCCCGGCGACACGGAGGCTCTGATGCTCCGGGCGCGGGCCCGGCGCGCACCCGCGGTGCCCATGTGGGCGCTGGCCTGTGCGGCGGTCCTGCTCATCGGCGCCTTGGCGTGGCCGGAACCACCTGTGCCAGCGCCCGATGCGCCGGTGGCCCAGACGACCCAGCAGCCCGCACCCCCTCCGCCGCTCCAGGTGCTGAGCCAGGCTGGGGACCAGGCCGGTGTCGCTGGCGCGGTCCTTGAGGTACCCTCCGAGGGTCACCTGTTGGTGGCGTCGGGGGAGGATCGCTTGGGGCTGGGGGAACGCAGTCGCCTGCAAAGGCGTGAGCGCGGGGGCGCGTGGGCCCTCGACAGGGGCACTGCTGCCTTCGACGTGGCGCCTCGCGCCGCCCAGGACACCTTCAGCGTGCTGGTGGACGACTGGGAGGTCGTGGTGGTCGGCACCCGCTTCCGCGTTGACCGGACCCAGGGGCTGCTGGTCACCGTCACAGAGGGCCGGGTCGAAGTCCGCGGCCCCGATGGTACCTGGTCGGTCGGCGCTGGCCAGCGCTTCCAGGACGGCGAGCTGATCGATCGGGTCGACGACAACGTCGAGGCGCTGCTTCGCCAGGCCCCGGAGCCGCGCCCGGAGCCCCAGCCCATCCAGACCAAGACCGCCCGCCGGGCCGTGGTGGTCCAGGTGGACCTGGGCGAGCTGCGGCGTCGCCTCATCGCCGGGGACGTCCGACCCGTCCGGCAGGAGCTGCTCGACCACCTGGACGACCATCCTCGCGATGTCGACGCCTGGAAGCTGCTCGCGCTCGCGGAGCGCAAGGCGGGCAACGCGCCAGCCGCCGCCCAGGCCTGGCTCCAGGTCGCGGAGCTGGGGACCGGCTCGTCGGTGGCACGGGCCCACTACGAAGCCGCGCTGCTCTTCCAGGAGCTCGAGCAACACACCCAGGCCGTGACCTGGTTCCGAGCCTTCCTGGCCGACGAGCGCCGGTCCAACAGCCTCGAGGCCGCCGGCCGCTTGCACATGGCCCGCTCACAGATCGCCCTGGGCGACACCGACGCGGCGATCCAGCAGCTCGACACGATCATCCGGAACCACCAGGGAACCAGCGCAGCCACCCAGGCTCGCGAGCTCCTGAAAAAAATTGGACGGTGACGAAGAATTTTCTGAAAGCATCCCCAGCCACTGACACATGGCTGGAATGAGCTTGGAGGTCCTGTGTACTGGACACGCCTTGGGATTGTTCGACCCCCCACTTGGCGGCGACGTTGTCGCCAGTCGGTCGATCCTGGTGTGAACAAGCAGGATCGGGCGGGGCCCGTTCCGGTGTTCGTGGTCAATGGGAGTCGTGAGCCTCCTCAAGACTCCCTGTTGACCCATCGGGAGCGGTCCGTTCCCGGAGGATCCCTGGGAGGGGGCCACCGGGAGCCTGCTCCGCCGACGGTTCGGCGGTAGGCCCAGGCAGCTGTCCGCCGAACCGTCAACCAAGCTGGGTTGGCGGTCGACAGGGAGCTGCCCGGGTCAGGAGGGGGCCGGCTGAGCCCCTCGGATGAGCCGTCCTGGCAGTGCGCCCGTGGGCTGCCCCTGGGCCATGGTCTGGACCCCCGCGACCCACGTGCCCACGTAGCCCTGGGCTCGCTGGATCAGCCGACGGCCGCCCGCGGGCAGGTCGAAGACCAGCTCGGGCCGCCCCAAGGACAGCGCGCCATAGTCGATGAGGTTCACGTCGGCGCGGTAGCCGGGCTTGAGCAAGCCCCGGTCGTGGAGACCGTAGAACGCGGCGGTCTGTGCGGTCTGACGATGCACCACGTGCTCGACGGCCAGCCGCTCGCCCCGGGTCCGGTCCCGGGTCCAGAAGCTCAGCATGAAGGTCGGCATGCCGCCGTCGCAGATCGACGCGCAGTGGGCTCCGCCGTCGCTCAGGCCCATGCGGGTCCGCGGGTGGCTGTGGAGCTCGTGGAGCAGATCCAGACCGCCGTCGGAGTAGTTGAAGAGCGGGAAGTAGAGGAAGCCTCCTCCGTCGTGGGCGAGCAAGGCCTCGTAGGCCAGCGCCAGGGCACTCACCCCCTCGCGCTCGGCCCGTGCCGCCAGGGACTCGCTGGCGTGGGGCTCGTAGCCCTGGCCGTCCTCGAGCACGTACATCTTGTCGAAGGTCTGGGTGATGTAGGCCTCGAACATGCCCACCTGGTTGGGGGCCTCGGCCAGCAGACGCGCCTTGAAGGCCGGGTCGCGCAGGGTCGCTAGCTGCTCGGGCCACGGCAGGGCCTCCAGCGCGATCCAGGAAGGGTGGAGCTTGAAGGGGTGAGCGGTGGACTGCCAGTTCATCAGCACGCCGATCGCCCGGCCCGCGCACTGGGCGAACACCGGGGCGCCCCGGGCGACCGCCGCCTCCAGGCCACTCAAGACCGTGCGCCAGAGCTCGGGCGCGAAGTCGGTCTGGGACAGGTTGAAGACCACCGGCCGGCCGGCCTCGGTGGCGAGCTCCTCGATCCACGAGATGTCGTCGTCCAGGGTGACGTGCTCCCCGGCGAGCTCGAACAGCCCGGCCCCCGCGTCGGCCAGGCCGTGGACCAGTCCCCGGAGCTCCTCGAGCTGGGCAAAGGTCCCGGCGACGAACTGGCCCTCGGCGGTGCGATGCAGGCTGGTGCGACTGGTCGAGACACCGAGCGCTCCGGCGCGCACCGCCTGGGCCGTGAGTCGGCGCATCTCGGCGATCTGATCGGGGGTGGCGTCCGTGGTCTCCGACGCGCTGGTGCCCATGACGTAGCCCCGCAGGGCCGAGTGGGGCAGCTGGGTGGCGAAGTCCATGCTCCGGTGCAGGCCCTCGAGCGCGTCCAGGTACTCGGGAAAGGTCTCCCAGTCCCAGCGGATGCCTTCGCTGAGTGCAGCGCCCGGGATGTCCTCGACCCCCTCCATTACGTTGATCAACCAGTCCCGGTGCTCGGGCCGCACGGGCGCGAAGCCCACGCCGCAGTTGCCCATCACGACCGTGGTGACCCCGTGCCAGCCCGACGGGGTCAGGTGCGGGTCCCACGTGACCTGGCCGTCGTAGTGGGTGTGCATGTCGACCCAGCCCGGCGTGACCATCAGGCCCGTGGCGTCGATCTCCTGGTGGCCCCGCAGGCCCTGACCCACCGCCGCGATGCGATCGCCCTGAAGCGCGACGTCGGCCACAGAGGCCGGTGCGCCCGAGCCGTCCACCACCAGGCCGCCCTTGAACACCACGTCGAACATGACCGCACTCCTTGACCCGCACTGTGAATCATGTTCATAACGTGAACATGGTTCACACTATTACCCCAGGGGCCCAGCGCCGGCAAGCACGCCGGGCCGCACGGCAGGCCGCATTCCTGGACGCAGCCCAGCACATCCTGGAGACCGAAGGGGCCCAGGCATTGACCATCGCCCGACTGGCGCGAGAGCTCGGCGTGGCCGTGGGCGGCCTCTACCGCTACTTCGACGGCAAGGACGCCCTTGAGGCGGCGCTCCAGGTCCGGGCCATCGACGCCTTTGCACCGCTGCTGGACACGCACCTGGACCAGGCCACCGATCCCTTGGACGCGGTCCACCGGATCCATCGGGCCTGGCGGGACTTCGGGGACCGCTCGCCGGCGCTCTTCGCCCTGGCCGATCAGTCTCTGTCCAGTCCCGAGCAGACCCTGTCAGACGACGCGGCCCTGCACGTCGAACAGGCCATCCGAGCGGTGCTGGAGCGCTGTGACCGAGTGCTCGAGGCCGCGGTGGGAGAGGGCGAGCTGGCCCCAGGCCCGACGCGCCTGCGCACCTTGGCGCTGTGGGCCGCGGTCCACGGCGTGGCCCACTTCCGCAAGCGGGACCGGCTGCTCCCGGAAGACCAGCACAGCGACAAGGTCGCCAAGGTGCTGATCGACGGGCTGCTGGCGGGCTGGTCCGCCTGAACCGGCCTCGTCTACACTGGGCCCGAGGTCTCGATCCGGCCCGATGACGTGCTGACGCTGCTCCTACCGCTCGCTTGCACACCGACCCCCGTCACGATCCTGGTGGCCACGACGCCGCCGAGCGACACGGACACGATCCCCACCGACACGGCCGACCCCACCGAGCAGGTGCCTGCGGTCGAGGAGCCCGCGGTGGGCGCCGCCCTGTTCGACGAGTCGTCGATCCCCCACCTGGAGCTCCTGCTGTCCGACGCCTCCATGGAGGCTCTGCGGGTGGACCCGCGGACCTATGTGCCGGCCACCTTCATCCACGGCGACGTGACCCTGGAGCCCGTGGGTGTTCGCACCAAGGGCAGCGGCAGCTGGCAGCCCATCGACGACAAGCCCTCCCTCAAGATCAAGATCGACGAGTACGAAGACGAGCTGCGCTACCTGGGCATGTCCGAGATCACCCTCAACAACATGTCGTCGGACTACTCGATGATGCACGAGCGGGTGGCCTACCGCGTGTTCCGGGACATGGGCGTGCCCGCCAGCCGGACCCACCACACCTGGCTCACGCTGAACGGCGACGAGTACGGCCTCTACACCCACATCGAGGGCGCCACCAAGACCCTGATCCAGCCCTGGTACGACGACGGCGGCACCCTGTGGGAGCTGGCGGGCGGCGAGTTCGAAGACGCCTACATCGACTACTTCGCCCAGAAATTCGGCCCCGACGACCGGAGCGCCATCCTGGCCGCGACCGAAGCGCTGGCCGGCGACGGCGCCTTCGACCCAGAGGTCCTGAACCAGAGCCTCGACCTGGACGTCTACCTGTCCTACTGGGCCGTCTGCGCCTGGACCGGCCACTACGACGGCTACCCCTACCGCTACCCGGGCGACGACGCCTACGTGTACTTCGACCCCGAGTCCGGGCAGCTGAAGTTCCTGCCCCACGGGGTCGACGAGTCCTTCTACTACAGCGACTGGCTGCCCCAGGACGGGGTCACGTCCCGCCTGGGCTGGAAGTGCCTGGCGACCCCGGAGTGCGAGGCGGCCTGGCGAGCGCGGGTGCACGAGGTCGCCCAAGAGATGGAGGTCCTGGACTTCGGACCGTGGATCAAGGACGTGCGCGCCCAGATCGCCGAGCTCACGGTCGCGGACACCCGCAAGCCGTACACCGACGACAACGTGACGGCGTACCAGGACTTCTTGGAGGACATGGTCGAGAACCGGACCGCCCAGCTGGAAGCGCTGGTGCCGTGAGCGACCCCTACATCGGGGGCGCTTGCTCGCGCTCCCACTCGACGGTCGCGTCCAGGACCTGGCCGATCTCGGCGGCGAGCCGCTCCAGGTGGGCACGGCTGGTGCGTTCACTCATGCGCGGTGCGGCTCGCTTGCACAGCCGCTGCAGCTCGGTCAGCTCCAGCCGGGCCAGCGAGACCGCGTCTGCCGGGGCCCCGGGATTCTGGTGCAGCGCGGTGGCGACCAGATGGTCCACGTGGCTCTGCTGCAGGGTGCGCCGGTGGGAGTCGATGGGCCCCCGCAGGCTCAGCTCGGACCAGATGGTCTTGCGCAGGGTCGAGAACAGCTCGTCGATGCTGAGGGTGTCGTCGGTCATCACCGACACGTCGACCATGCGGCTCAGGCGGGCCGGGTCGAAGAGCATCGCCAGCGGGGCGCCCTGGACCTGGGCCACGACCTCGTGCAGCGGGTAGTCCTGGCGATAGGCCGTGAAGCGGCTCCACTCCAGGTCCCCCAGCTGGTCCATCTGGAGCATGGCCTGGAGGTCGGCCGGCAGATCGAAGGTCCCGGGGGCCCAGATCTCGTCGGCGAGGAAGTCCAGTGCAGCCCGCTGATCTGCGGCGCTCACCGGCGTGAAGGGCAGCGCGCCGCCCTCGTCGCCCACGTGGGAGCGGTCCTGGTACAGGCCGCCGATGTGCTTGGCCGCGACCAACCCGCCCAGCACGTAGTTGCGCCAGGTGCGGTCGAAGCCGCTGCGCACGGCGTTGTAGTCCCCACCCTGGACCGCCAGCTCCCCCAGGTTCTCCCACAGCCGATCGACCAAGGAGATGTTGTAGGCGAACCAAGCCAGGGGCTCCGAGGAGTAGTCGTAGCGGGAGACCCGTGGGTCCAGGTGGGCGCCCCAGAACCCGGCGTCTTCGTCGGTCGAGAAGGCGTAGTCGGGCAGCGCGCCCTTGGCCGCCAGGGCCTGGAGCCCAGCGGCTTCGGCGTCGGCGTCGGCGAAGACCCGGTAGCCGTACTCGACGGCGTGCCGGTCGTAGCTGCCGACCGCCATGGGCAGGTAGGGGCCCTGGCTCTGGCCCTCGGGGGCGATGACCGGCGGGTTGTAGTCCATGACCGACGTGGCGGTGGCCAGGTGGTCCTCGGTCCAGTCCAGCAGGGTCTCCATGTCGTAGCGACCGGATGCCAGGAAGTTGTGGCGCAGGCCCAGGGTGTGGCCGACCTCGTGGGCCGAGACCTCGGCGACGTACTGGCGCACGTACTCCTGTTCTTCTTCGCTGGACCAGCCGCGGGTGGCGCCGACCAGGTCGTAGGCGAAGCCCGCGGCCATGGCCTTCTCGCTGGCCAGGGTGCAGTGGGCCGTGCCCGGGCGGGTGGCGCTTCGGATCAGGTCCTGGACCCCGCTGACCGGGTCGACCCAGTAGTTGTGGCCTGCGATGGCGCCGAAGCGGATCAGGCCGTCGCTGAAGCCGATGTCCGCGTCCAGGATCTGGCCCGTGCGCGGGTCGTGGTGGCTGGGGCCGATGGCGAAGCTGGCGTCATAGGTGAGGAACCACCGGATGGTGTTGTAGCGAACGTCGGCCGGGTCCCAGTCCGCGTCGTCGGGCTGCTGCTTGACCACGATGGCGTTGGAGATGCCGGCCTGTTCGAAGGCGGCGTTCCAGAACAGCACCCCTTCGGTCATCGCGGCCCGGTAGCGCTCGGGCACGGTGTTCTCGAGCCAGAAGACGATGGGCTCCACCGGGTCGCTGACGGGGGCTGCGGGGTCCTGCTTCTCCAGGTGCCAGCGGCTGAGCCACCGCTCCCGGGGCACGTCGGGCCCGGTGTCGCTGTAGTTCAGGTGGCGCTGGAGGAAGTAGCCGACCCGCTGATCGGCGACCCGCGGCACGTAGCCGTCGTCCGGCAGCTGCAACAGGCTGTAGTGGAAGGACACGGTCAGGGCCTTGAGGTCGGGCACGACCACCGACCAGTCCTCGCTGTCGCCCACGAAGCGGGTGGTGACCTGGAGCTCGCTGTTGGCCGGGAATGACTTCACATCGGTCACCAGGGAGTTGTCCCCGTCCAGGCCATAGCCGCCCTGGTAGCGCTGGCCGAGCACCTTGGCGAAGCCGACGATGTCCTGCTGGGCGAACAGGGCGCCCAGGTCCACGAGCACCGCGCCACCCTCGACCGCGGGCATGCTGGCGACCGTGGCCGCCGTGATCACCGAGTCGCTGAAGGACTTGTCCAGGGCGCGTTCCTCGGGGGTACCCTCGTCGGCCCGGAAGGTCAGGTTGCGCTGGACCACCTGGACCTGGTTGCCTTGGCGACGCAGCTGGAACACGAAGGCGTCCATCATGATCGTGCCGTACAGGCCCCGCTCGCCGACCGAGCCGTCCATCTTCAGCGACATCATGTAGTCGGTGTCCCACTGGTCCTCGCCCACGGCCCAGAGCACCACGCCGGTGTCCGGGTCCCGGTAGAAGTCGAACAAGCCCTCGATGGCATCGTGCCCGTCGATGACCTCCTCGAACGGCGGGAAGTCGCCCTCTGGCGGCGCTTCTTCGTCGCCCTTGTTGCGGTTGAACAACCCGGCATGGGCCGTTGCCGGTGCCACCAGCGGGAACAGGAGCAACAGCATCGACAGGGTGCGCACAGGACCTCCTCGGGGCGGGTCCTGCTGCCTAATCCCTCGGCAGGCTCCCCGGGTGGGCGACCTTGCGCAGCAGGCTGCAGGTGACCGGTCCCCAGCGAGGGTTCGGCGGCAGCGGGCACAGGTCCTGGCAGGTGTCGCGGCAGGGCTCGGCGAAGCGCGAGGGCGCGGGCTGGGCGTGGCCCTGGCCGATCACCGTGAAGCCCAGGCCGGTCTCTGGACCGTCGGCGCCGGGCCGGTGCGCCTCGAGGTAGTCCACGAAGGCGGTCCGCCCCAGCTCGATGCCGAAGCGGCCCGGGTCCTGGCTCCAGGGAGACCCAGGCTCCAGCTCGATGGAGAAGGCCCGGACCCCCACGCGGATGCGACTGGCCGCCTGCTGACAGGTCGCGGCGAGCTCCCGGGCTCGCTGGCCGCCATCGTCGGGCTCCCAGGGCAGGTTCGAGGTGAAGAACAGGACCAGGTCGACCCCGGCGGCGTCACAGGTCCGCACCGTCTCCAGCAGGCCCTCGTTCGACAGGAACATGCCCCGAGCTCGCTTGCGCACCGCTTCGTCGGCGCTGTCCGGGGACACGGCGATCGCGGGCCGACGAAAGGTCTCCGCCAAGCCCTGGACCAGGTCCGGGTGCGGGAGCTTGTAGCTCTCGAACAGGATCTCCGGACGGTGACCGCTGGCGCGGACCTTGTCGAACACATTGAGCCAGTAGCGGGGGTCGTCCGGGGTCGGATCGAAGCACGCGTGAACGCCCCGGAAGCCCATGTCCATGGCCTGACCGATCAGCTCGGCGACCCGCTGGGAGCTGGCGCGGGTGTACCGCTTGCGGCCCGAGTGGAGCGCGTGGGCCGTGCGCCCGCCCCCGCACCAGGAGCAGTCGAACACGCAGCCGCGCCCTACCGGGAGCACGAAGTACCGCCGTGAGCTGCCGAAGAAGCGCTGCGCCCCCCGCATGACCCAGCGGGCCCGCCGCCCGTGGGGCAGGTAGTGCGGGCCGCACCAGTCGCGGATGTAGCGGGCCCGGTGTCGCAACAGGTCCAAGCGCTCGTAGGGGAGAGCGTTCAGGGTGGCCCCGTCGACCACGTAGCTCAGGGGATTCTGGCGAATGCCCTCGGGTGCCCGCCAGGTCAGGTTGGGCACGTCGGCGAGGGGTGTGCCCGCGTCCAGGGCCGCGGCCAGGACCGACAGCGGGCGCTCCCCATCCCCGCGGATGACCCCGTCGATCTCGGGCACCGTTGCCAGGATCTCGTCGTGGAAGAGGCTGGCGGTGAAGCCCCCCAGCACCACGTAGGCACCCGGGTTCGCAGCCTTGATCGCCCGGGCGGTCTGGATGGTCTCCCAGGTCTGCGGGTGCCAGTGCAGGGACAGTCCGACCAGCGCGGCGCCGCGCTCGGCGCAGTGTCGCCCGGCCTCGAAGCCCGGGTCCTCGGCCTGTTCCACGCCCAGGTGCAGCAGCTCGACGTCGTGACCGTCGTTGGCCAGCACGCCCCCCAGGGCCGGCAGGCCCACCGCCATGCAGTTCACCGAGCTCGCCGGGCCCAGCGGGCCGAAGTCGTCGCGCAGCTTGGGCGCGTGCACGAGCTGTACGGTCAGGGGCATCGGGTCCGACGGAGGGAGGGCGCGGGGTCATCGTAGCCGGTGTTCAGTCGTCCTTGAGCCAGCTCGGCTTCTGGCGCTTGCGCACAGCGGTCCGCCGTCCGGAGCGCGGGCGGGCGCCGCGATCCGGCCGGGGCTGGGGACGGGGCTGGGGTTCGGGCTCGGGGTCTTCGATCTCCTCGCTGTCGTCGTCGTCCTCGATCTCCAGGACCGTTGCGTCGAAGACCTCCTCGACCCGCTCTTCCTCGTCCTCGATCTCCAGCGCGGAGGCGTCGAAGACCTCCTCGATGAGCGGCTCTTCGTCCTCGACCACGTCGGCGGTGAAGTCTTCGACCTCCTCGACCTCCTCGACTTCCTCCTCGACCTCCATCGCCGTGGCGTCCACCACCTCGTCGACTTCGGGCTCCGGCTCCGGCTCCGGCTCCGGCTCGGGGCGGAGCACCTTGGCCGCGGGCTTGGCAATGGGCTCGCTGCGGTCGCGATCGTCGGACTTGCCCAACAGGGACTGCCAGCTGGCCTTCAGAGCCTCCCGGTCCATCATGACCGTCTTGGGCTCGTCGTCCTGGGCGGCCGGAGGCGGCGGCTGGGACGGGGCCGGCTTCTCCATCGGCTCGCTGTGCTCCTTGAGCATCGCCTGCCACTTGGCGGCGAGGGCCGAGCGATCCATCATCACCGTGGCGGGCTCGTCGGCTTCGGGTGCCGGCGTGGGCGCGGCGGGCTCGGGGGCTGCGGCTGCGGGGACCGGCACCGCCTCGAAGCCCTTGGGCAGGGCGCCGGGCTCGCGGAGCCGCTTGGCCTTGCGGCGGCCCATGGGCCTCGACGTCGTGGTGGTCACCACGGGCCCCGCAGCGGCTTCGGCGTCCAACACCGCCTGCTGGGCAGCAGCCAGCGCCGTGCGCGCGGCCTGGACCGCCTCTGTGGCCGGCGCCACAGCCTTGCGGGCGGTGTCGTAGAGACGCTTTGCCGACAGGCAGGCGGTCATGGCCTCCTGGAAGGCCAGCTCCTCGCCCTGCCTGGCCGCCTGGTGCATGAAGACCGCCGACGAAGCCTCCACGGCCTTGGCCTGGGCGTCTGTCAGCGCGGCTTCGGCGGCGGTGGCAGCCATGGTGGCAAAGTCCAGGGAGCCCTCGTCCTGGGCAGGGCCGGCCTGGGCAGCGGCCTCGGTGAGCTGGTCGCTCAGCGCACTGCGGCGCGGCCCCGTGGCGTCGTGGGCGGCACCGGCCTGGGCGACCTGTTCCAGGAGTCGATCCCGGCTCGCCCTGGCCTCGGCCAGGGCCCCATCGCTCAGCGCGAGCAGGGATCGGGCCTCGTCCAGGCGGGCCTGGAGCGCGGCGGTGGCCTCACTCTGGGCGGCGGCCTGGGCCTGGGCGCGCTGGAGGGCCTCCTGGGCCTCGGTGTGGGCGGTGCGGGCCGCCGCGACCGCGTCCCCCGCACCGGCCAGGGCCTCCCGGGCCGCCGTCGCCACGGACGAAGCCCCGTCCCAGGCCGAGCCCGCCGCCGTCACGGCCTGCTCAGCTGACGCCCGGGCCTCTGCGGCGGCCCCCACCGCAGCCGTGGCCTCGCCAGCGGCGGCCGTGGCGGCGGCCAGCCCGGTCTCGGCTTGGGCCAGCGCCTGGGTCGGACCGCTCAGGTCGGCAGCCGGTGCAGCGTCGCTCGCCGCGGCGGCCTCGTCGACCTGCTCGTCCAGGTCCATGCCGATCCGGCCCTTGGCCAGTGTGTTGTTCCCGAAGGCCTCGCTGGCGCTCGCCGCGGCCTGGCGCGCCTGGTCGGCGTGCGCCCGGGCCGTCGTGAGTGCGGCCTGGGCCTGGTCGGCGACCTGGCGTGCTTCGGCCAGCCGAGCCTGGAGTGCCGCCGCCGCATCGCTTCGGGCGACCAGGGCCAGCTGGGCTTCGTCCACCGCGAGCTGGGCTGCGTCGCGGGCCGCGAGAGCGCTCTCCGCAAGCCCCCTGGCCTCGGTCACAGCGGCCTGGGCGGCCTGGGCGGCCTCGTGGCAGGCGCTGACGGCTCGGGCGGTCGCTTCCTGGGACGACGTGGACTGGGCCAGGGCCTGGGCGCCCGCCTCCCGTGCGGCCTGGGCCGTCGTGGCACCGCTCCCCGCTTCGTCCAGCACTGCCTGGGCCCCGGCCAGGGCCTCGTCGGCGCTCGCCAGAGATCCGCCGTCCGAGCCCGATGCCTCGGCCAGGTCGGCCGACGCCTGGGCCACGTCTGCGGCACGGCCGTCGGCTCGGGTGCGGGCGTCGGCAGCAGCCTGTGCGGCCGTCTCGGTGACCGCACGCCGCTCGTCCCGACCGACCGTGGCCGTGTCGAGGTCCTGGGTGGCCTGATCCAGCCGGCCCTGCGCCTGGACCAGGGTCGCCTGGAGCGCCGCCGCGGCCTCGTCCTTGGCGGCCGCCGCCTGCTGGGCTTGGCCCAGGGCATCCTGGGCCCCGGAGAGGGCTTCCCGTGCCGACATGACATGGGTCAGCGCGTCTTCCCGGGCCTGGTTCGCCGCCTCACAGACCCCGCGAGCTTCGGCGAGAGAAGACCCGGCGCCACTGGCGGCGTCACCGGCCTGGGCCACGGCTTCGGCGGTCTGGTCGCGGGCCTGGACACCCTCGTCGAGACCAGCCTGGGCCGCGGTCAGCTGCTCGTCTGCGTCGGCCAGCGCCTGCTCGGCCGTGGACACGGCCCCGTCGTCGTCGGAGACGCCTGTGAGCGCAGCGACCTCCTCGGCCATCTGCCCCGCTCGCATCTCCTGGTGCTCGACGTGGGTGGCCAGCTCTTCGGCGGCCGCAGTGACGGCGGCCTGGGCCGCCGTCGCGGCTTCCTGGGCCTGGGCCAGGGCGGTGTCACCCTCTGCGAGCGCCTGGCGGGCCGCGTCCAGCGTCGCCTCGAGTGCACCGGCTGCCTCTGCGTGCTGGGCGGCGGCCTGCTGGGCGGTCTCGAGGTCCGCCTGGGCCTGGGAATGGGCCTGCTGGCACGCCGCCAGGACTTCCTGAGCACCGACCACCGCCGCCTGAGCGGGTTCGCAGGCGCTGGCCGCATCGCCTGCAGCCACGGTGGCAGCCTCGACCTTGGCCTGGGCCTGGCCGAGGGCCTGGGTGTGCTCGGTTCGGGCCAGGTCGGCCGCCTGGTGGGCGGACTGGGCGGCAGACAGCGCGCCTTCGGCCTGGGCCAGGGCCGAAGCGGCGTCGGCCAGTGCACCGCCCGGCTCGAGCCCCAGGTCCTCCAGCCCCGACTCGGCCTGGGTGAGCTCTTCGGCCAGCGCCTCCAGCCGCTCGGCCTGGGCGTCCTGGGCGGTGCCGGCGGCCTCGAGAGCGGTCTGGGCGGCACCGATGGCCTGGGTGGCGCTGGCCACGGTCTGGTCATGGCCAGCCAGGCCTTGCTGGGCCGCCTCCAGAGCTGCGCTTATCTGGGCCCGCTGGGCCTCCTGGGCCTGGGCCTGGTCCTGGGCGGCAGACAGCGCGGCCTGGGCGGTCTCGACGGCTGCGGAGGCTGTCTCGACCGCCGTTGCAGCGTCATCGCGGGCCGCATGGGCCTGGTCCCGGGCCTGGGTCGCGCCGCCCAGTGCGGTCTCCAGTGCCTCGGCCTGGGTCTGGGCCGCCTGTACGGAACCGGTGTGGGCCTCCCGGGCCTGCTGGGCCGCGGTGTGGCTGGCCTCGGCCTGCTCCCAGGCGTCCTGGGCGGTCGCGAGCGAAGCCTGGGCCGCGTCCAGACCGCTGTCCTCGCCGTCGTCGGAGACCACCGCGGCCTGGGCCTGGGCGAGCGCCTGGGTGCCTGCGCTGACCGCTTCCGCCGCCGTCTTGGCACCCGAGGCCGCCTGGGCCACCGCAGCCTGGGCCCCGGCCACGGCCTCTTCTGCTGTCTCGACACCGGCCACAGCCTGGGCCGCTGCGCTTCGTGCCTCGTCGAGCCGGGCCTGGGCGGCCTCTCGGGCCTCGCCCTGGGCGGCCTGGGCCTGGTCGAGGGCGGCCTGGGCCTGATCGAGTGCGGTGGCCGCAGCCTGGGCGGCCTGGGCCGCGGCCTCCTGGTGGGTGCCAGCCGTGGCCTGGGCCTGGGCCGCCTGGGCCTGCTGGGCCTGGGCGTCGTCCAGCTGGGCTTCGGCGCCCTCGATCGTAGCCCGCAGCGCCTCGATGGCCTTCCGCGCCTTGGGGACGGCCCCTTCGGCCTTGGCCAGGGCAGAGGCCGCCGCCTCGACCGCCTGCTCCGCCGCATCCAGGTCCGCGTCACCCCCCGCCTCGGCCGCCGCTTCCTCGGCCTGGGCCAGCTCCTCGGCAGCGGCGGTGACCCGCTCGGCCCCTTCGGCGGCGAAGCCCTGGGCCTCTCGGGCGGTGGTCAGGAGCTCGCTGTGGGCTTCGTCCTGGTCCGCAGCTGCGGTCTCGGCGTTGGCGAGGGCCTGGCCAGCGGCCTCGAGCGCCGCTTGGAGCTCGGCTCGGCGCTCGGCGTTGGGGTCGGGTTCGGCGGCGGCCTTGCGCCCGGCGCCCGGGGTGGCGCCCTCGCCGTAGGCCTCGGCGAGCAGCCAGCCCGCGAGCAAGCGGTAGAGCGGGATGCTCTTGGCTTCCCCGGTCAGCCCGTCCCGCGAGTTGTCCTCGAGCGCTGGCAGCGCCTCGCGCAGGCCTTCGGCCAGGCCCTCGACTTCGGCGCCGCTGTGCTCTGCGATCCCGTCCAGCTGGGGAAACAGGGCTTCGAGTACCTGTCTGGCCCCGGCCACGTCGTCCGGATCTGCCCACTCCTCGAAGGCTTCGATGGCCGAGTCCCCGTGGAGGTCGAACAGCTGGCTGACGTGGTCGCCCTCCAGCGGCTCCATGTCCGACGAGAACGCGACCGCCACGTCGACCGCGGCGAACCAGAGCACGAGCCCCCGACCGGCCTGGTGGTCGAGCAATGCATTGGCACGGTCCTCGGCGTCGCCGTCGAACAGGTGCCAGGCGACCAGCGCGATGCCCAAGGCCCGGTAGGCGGCGTCCCGTCCTTGGTCGTCCTCCAGGTCGGCGAGCCCCGTGGCCCACTCGGCGTGGGCATCGAACAGGGACAGGGCGTTGCGCGGACCCAAGGCGATCGACGCGAATTGGTCCCCGGCATCCAAGGTCCGGGCGACCTCGGCGGCGCGTCGGACTTCGTCTCCTTCGGGGCGGGCGCTGGGGGCGTCGCCGCCCCCTGCCAGGTCCGCGACCTCGCCCAGGAGCTCGCCCCCGGGCTCCAGGGCCAGGAGTGCCTGGAGGATGGTCTGGGCCGGAGCGCCGTCGCCCCAGGTGCCCAGGAAGTCGTAGAGGGCCCCCTCCAAGGTCAGCCGGCGAGCTCGGCCAGCTCCTGCTCGAGCTTGGCGACCTCGGCGGCAGCGGCGTCCTTGGCGGTCTGGGCTTCTTCCAGGCCCTGCTCGGCTTCGGCGAGCTCCGCCTGGCGGGCCTCGTGCTCTTCTTGGAGGCCCGCGGCCTCGTCCTCGAGCCCCTTGAGCTCCTCGCGCAGTGCGGCGACCTTTTCCTGGAGCTCAGCCGCCTGGCCTTGGCGGCCTTCTTCTTCGGTGCGCAGGGCTTCCAGTTCGGCAGCGAGCTTGTCGCGCTCGGCGGTGGCTGCCTCGACGGCTGCCTCGGCGTCGGTCACGGCGGTCTCGAGCTCGGGCTCCTGGGCCTTGAGCTTCTCCAGCTCTTCGGTGGCGGCGTCCCGGGCGCCTTCGGCCTCCTCGAGTGCCTTGTCTGCGGCCTCGGAGGCGGCTTCGGCCTCCTTCAGGGCGGCTTCGGCAGCCTCGAGCTCCTGGGCCTTCTGGTCGCGATCCTCCTGTAGCTTGCTGAGCTCTTCCGACATGGTGCGGACGGTAGCAACCCGGCCTGCCACGGGTCAATCGACCCACGGTTCTCGCAGTGGCTACCCCTTCACGCACACCACCTGGCGCAGGGTGTGGACCACGTCGACCAGGTCGGCCTGGGCCGCCATCACCGCGTCGATGTCCTTGTAGGCCATGGGCGTCTCGTCGACGACGGCGGCGTCCTTGCGGCACTCGACGCCGGCGGTCGCGCGGGCGTGGTCGGCGGCGGTGAAGCGCTTCCGGGCCTCGGTCCGGGACATCGCACGGCCGGCGCCGTGGGAGCAGGAACAGAACGACTCGGGGTTGCCCTTGCCGCGCACGATGTAGGACCGGGTGCCCATCGAGCCCGGGATGATGCCCAGCTCGCCCACACCGGCCCGGACGGCCCCCTTGCGGGTCACCCACACGTCCTTGCCGTAGTGGTGCTCACGGGCCACGTAGTTGTGGTGGCAATTCACCGCCTCAGCGACGGCGTGGAACGCCGGCAGCGAGCGGACCTGGGCCAGGGCGCCCAGGGTCGCGGCCATCATCAGCTCCCGGTTGCGCCGGGCGAAGTCCTGGGCCCAGCCCACGGCCTGGACGTAGTCGTCGAAATACCGCGAGCCTTCGGGCAGATAGGCCAGGTCCCGGTGGGGCAGGTGGACGAACCACCGCGCCATCTCTTCCTTGGCACGCTCGATGAAGTAGCTGCCGATGCGGTTTCCGACGCCGCGGGATCCGGAGTGCAGCATGACCCAGACCTGGTCGGCCTCGTCCAGGCAGACCTCGATGAAGTGGTTCCCCGAGCCCAGGGTGCCCAGGTGCACGCGGTGGTTGCTCTTGGCGATCTTGGGATGCTTGGCGCAGATGGCGTCGAAGCGGCCCACGAGCTCGGACCACGCGGCGTCCACAGAGGCAGGCGGCTCTCCCCAGGAGCCGCGGTCCCGCTTGGTCTTGCGGCTCACGGTGCGACCGTGGGGCACGGCGGCTTCGATCAGGCTGCGGGTGTCCTTGAGGCTGTCGGGCAGATCGCTGGCGCTCAGCGACGTCTGCACCGCCATCATCCCGCAGCCCAGGTCCACGCCGACCGCGGCCGGCACGATGGCCTTGTCGCTGGGAATGACCGAGCCAATGGTGGCCCCCCGGCCCAGGTGCACATCGGGCATCGCCGCGACCCACTTGTGGATGAACGGCAGCTCGGCGACCTGCTGGAGCTGGGCCTTGGCCTTGTCTTCGACGGGCACGCCGTGGGTCCAGGTCTTCACCAGGCCACCGCTCGGAGACTTCAGGATCTCGTAGGGCGTGGTCGTCATGGGCTCGGTGCTCCGTGGGGGATGGCTGGCAGTGGAGCAAGGGGCGTGCCACGGCACTCTACCGCGCAAGTCCCTGGAATCCGGTGGGCACACGGACAGAGCCTCGCGCCCTTGATATCGTCATTGATACAAATGAATCAGACTCGCAAGGAGACCGTGGTCGTCGGGTTCCTGGGCACCACCCTGGACCGGGGCCGCGGGGTGAAGCGCTGGGGCCGTTGGCGGCCGACCGTGGCCGCATGCACCCAGCCGGATCTGGCGGTGGCCCGCCTTCACCTGCTGGTCCAGGAGCCCTGGACCCGCATGGCCGAGGGGGTCCAGAAGGACCTGGCCGACGTGGCGCCCACCACCGACGTGGTGGTGCACGTGCTGCCGGAGCACGATCCCTGGGACTTCGAGCAGGTCTATGCCCGCCTGCTGGACTTCACCCAAGAGGTGACCTTCGACCCGGAGACCCAGGACCTGCTGGTCCACATCACCACCGGCTCCCACGTGGTGCAGATCTGTCTCTTCCTGATGACCGAGTCCCGGCACCTGCCGGGCCGGTTGCTCCAGACGTCGCCGGAGAAGGGCCGGGACGCGCCGACCCACGGGCGGATCGCGATCATCGACCTGGACCTGTCCCGCTACGACGCCATCGCCCGGCGCTTCGAGGAGGAGCAGCGCCAGGGTGCGAGCCTGCTCAAGCACGGCATCCAGACCCGGAACCCCCACTACAACCAGCTCATCGCGCGGCTGGAGCAGGTGGCGTTGCGGTCCAGCCGGCCGGTGTTGTTCCAGGGGCCCACCGGCGCCGGCAAGTCGCTCCTGGCCCGCAAGGTGCACGAGCTCCGGGCGGCCCGCCGGCTGGTGGGCGGGCGCTATGTCGAGGTGAACTGCGCCACGATTCGCGGCGACGGCGCCATGTCCACCCTCTTCGGCCACGTGCGCGGTGCCTACACCGGTGCCCAGCGGGAGCGGGCCGGAGTGCTGCGCGAGGCCGACGGCGGCACCCTCTTCCTGGACGAGATCGGCGAGCTTGGGCTCGACGAGCAGGCGATGCTGCTGCGGGCTCTGGAGGAGAAGCGCTTCCTGCCCCTAGGGGCGGATCGCGAGGTCGGCAGCGACTTCCAGCTGGTCGCCGGCACCAACCGGGACCTGCGGGTTGAGGTCGCGGCCGGGCGCTTTCGCGAGGACCTGCTGGCCAGGATCGACACCTGGACCTTCTCGCTGCCGGCGCTGCGGGAGCGGCCCGAGGACATCCCCCCCAACGTGGAGTTCGAGCTGGACCGCTTCGCCCGGGACGAGCGACGGCGGGTGACCTTCAACAAGGAGGCCCGGGAGCGCTTCCTGGGCTTTGCGACCGGTCCGGGGGCGCGGTGGTCCCGGAATTTCCGCGACCTGGGCAGCGCCGTGGCCCGCATGGCCACTCTGGCACCGGGGGGGCGCATCACGGTCGCCGACGTGGACCAGGAGATCGATCGGCTGCGCCACAGCTGGGCGGTCCCGGGCTCGGACGGCAACGACACCGACGTGTGTGCCCAGGTGCTGGGTGGAGAGCGGGCTGCCGCACTGGACCCCTTCGACGCGGTCCAGCTCGCGCTGGTCATTCGCACCTGCCGCAGGTCGGCGTCGCTGTCTGCGGCTGGCCGCTCGCTCTTCGCCCAGTCGCGCCTGCGTCGGTCCTCGACCAACGACGCGGACCGCCTGCGCAAGTACCTGGCCAAGCACGGCCTGACCTTCAAGGACCTGAGAGGCCCCGATGTCTGACGACCCGCTGTCCACCATGATCGACCACGTGTCCCTGAGCGTCGGGGACTACGGCGCGGCCAAGGCCTTCTACACACCGCTGATGGCCACGCTGGGCATGGCGGTGGTGGGCGAGTACACCGCCGAGCAGACCGGCTCGGTGGCCTTCCTGGGCTTCGGTCGCGGCGGCAAGGGGGCCCTGTGGGTGTCGGACAGCGGCCGCCAGACGCCGGCGACCCACGTGTGCTTCCGGGCCCGCTCGCGGCAGGAGGTGCGCGACTTCCACGCGGCCGGACTCGCTGCGGGCGGGCTGGACAACGGCGAGCCGGGGCTGCGGGAGCACTACCACCCGGCGTACTACGCCGCGTTCGTGCTGGATCCCGAAGGGCACAACGTCGAGGCGGTGTGCTTCGTGGGGGCGTGAGGGCGCTGTAGAGCCGCGGCCCAACTTCCGCTCGGCGTGTAGAGCCGCCCTCCAACTTCCGCGGAAGGGCGATCTGGGGGCCTGGCGGGCCCTCCAGGGGGTCGATCTGGGGCCTCTGCGGCCCTCAGGCCCCTCTCAGCGGAAGTTGGAGGGCGGCTTTACATCGCCCGCGGAAGTTGGAGGGCGGCTTTACATCCCCGGCCGGCCCGCCACCGGGCTCCACGGCGACGAACGTCCGTACTTCGGACGATGAGGCCCTCCAACTGAGTTGGGAGCGACAAAGGTCCGAAGTACGGACGTTCGTCCCCTCCCGCTCGAGTTGACGGCGACGAACGTCCGTACTTCGGACGTTCGTCCCCTCCCGCTCGAGTTGACAGCGACGAACGTCCGTACTTCGGACGTTCGTCCCCTCCCCAGCCCCCGAAGCACACACGGCGGCGGAGCGCCCCACCCCGTGATGGTGGGACACCCCGCCGCCTCTCGACGACGACGGCTCAGGTGAAGAGCCCGAGCTTGCCGCCCAGCTCGGACCCGGCCACCAGGGTGACCGAACCGACCTCACCGGCCAGCTCCTTCAGAGCCTCGAGCTCCCGCAGCCGCATGAGCGTGGGGTTGGCCTCGAGCAGCCGGGCGGTGTTGGCGGCGGACCGCATGGCGGCCGTCTCCTCACGCCGGGCGACCTTGTTGGCCTCGGCCCGCTTCTCGGCCTCGAGCACCTGGTTCAGGATGCTCTTCAGCTCACCGGGCAGGACCAGGTCCTTGAGCTCCAGAGCCAGGACCTCGACGCCCCACGCGGGGGCGACCTCGACCATGGCTGCAAGCATCTCGGCACTGGCCGCGTTCCGCTCACTCAACAGGCGCTCGAGCCGGGACCCGGCCACGACGCGCCGGGCCGAGACCTGGGCCTGCGTGTACAGCAATGCCGAGGCGTCGTTGGCCGCGTGGACCAGGACCACGGGATCGACCACCCGGTAGCGAACCACCAGGTTCAGGCGCAGGGTGACCATGTCCGCGGACATGACCTCCTGGCCGCTCACCTTGAGCTCCTGCTCCCGGGTGTCGATCGTCACGACCCCGACCTGGCGGTCGAGGCAGCTCAAGACGTAGCGACCGGCCTCCAGCACGTGCTGGAGCTCACCGTCCACGTAGACCAGGGACCGCTGGAACGGGGTCACGACGACCTCGCGAACCTCGCCGGGCGGCGCCAGCTCAGCCCAGGTCGGAGACAGGGTCTGACGCAGCGCGGTCAGGTCGACAGGCGCCACGGTCCAGCCGGTGCCCCACAGCCGGTGACGACCAGGGCCCAGCCAGCGGCGGGGCTCCCCGTGACGGGAGACCAGGAGGCGGTGGGGGTTCTCGAGGGTGTAGGACGCGTACATGGTGTGCTCCTGTGGGCAGAGGTGTCCGATGCCGGGGGTGGCAGGCGACGACGAAGGCAGGTGCCAGGCGGATCCCGCCACCGGCCGCGAGCGGCGAGGGGGAGAGACCGGGCCGTGCCGGCCTGGGCCGGGCGGCACCCGCGATCCGCAGGCGCGTGATCACCTGCGACACCGGACGGGGGTGCGGCCGAAGCCGCGAGGGTGCCCTCTCGGGCGTTCCTTACCAGGGGAACTCGTGCTGAAACGAGTGCGGGACTCGAACCCGCGACTTGTACGTCCCGACGTGCAGGACCGGGTCGCCCGACCGCTTCCTCCGACCGGGACCGGCCAGGGGCCGGGACGGGGAGGGGGGCTGCGAGGGCTGGCGGCTGCTGAAGTCCGTACGCCAGGAAGGCAATACAAGAGGCGTGCCAGCCCGCGGATCCGCATGTTCAGGTCCGGGTCGGCGCCATTTCTATCTCATTGGATATGGAGCTTAGAAAATGACCACTCCAGCCCTGCGATGCAGCGGCCTGGTGAAGCGCTACCCAGACGTCACCGCCGTGGATGGCCTGGACCTGGAAGTACACCGCGGAGAGTGCTTCGGCCTGCTGGGCCCGAACGGCGCATCTTCATCCACCACACAGGCCGCGGGCTCCGGGGGGACTGATGCGGGCACACCCCCTCTGGCAGCTCACCGTGGCGCGGTGGAAGGAGCTCTACCGGGAGCCGGGCATCCTGTTCTGGGTCTTCGGCTTCCCGGTCCTGCTGGCCGTCGGGCTGGGCATCGCGTTCCAGGAAGGGCCGCCCGAGCCCCAGCGCGTCGCGGTGGTGGCTGGGGCCGACTGGCTGGTCCAGAGCCTGGACCCGGAGACGGTCGACGCCCGGGTGCTGGCGGCCGACGCGGCGGCCGAAGCCCTGGCCCGCGGCCAGGTAGACCTGGTGGTCGAGGAGGGCGGACGCCCCTGGACCGTGACCTATCGCTACGACCCCAGTCGCCCGGAGAGCCAGCTGGCTCGGGCGGTCGTCGACGCGTCGATCCAGGACGCCAACGGCCGCGAAGACGCGCTCATCGCGACCGACGAGGCCCTGACGGAGCGGGGCAGTCGCTACGTGGACTTCCTGCTGCCCGGGCTCATCGGGCTGAACCTGATGGGCTCGAGCATGTGGGGCATCGGCTACTCGGTGGTGCTGAGCCGGAAGCGCCGCCTGCTCAAGCGCCTGGCGGCCACACCCATGCGGCGCAGCCACTACCTGCTCAGCTACCTGATCTCCCGCACCGGCCTGCTGGTCCTGGAGGTCGCGGCGCTGGTGGGGGTCGGCTGGTGGCTCTTCGACGTGGCCGTGCACGGCAGCCTGCTGGCGCTGGCCCTCGTCGCCACCCTGGGTGGGGCCTGCTTCTCCGGCCTGGCCTTGCTGATCGCGGCCAGGCTCGACAACACCGAGATCGCCAACGGCTGGATGAACTTCGTGCAGCTGCCGATGTGGATCCTCTCCGGCTGCTTCTTCAGCTATGAGCGCTTTCCGGAGTGGCTCCACTGGCCGATCCAGTCCCTACCGCTCACGGCTGTGAACGACGCGCTGCGGGCGATCATGAACCAGGGCGCAGGCGTGTTCGAGCTGGGGCCTGAGCTGGCGGTGATGGGCTTGTGGGGTGGGATCAGCTTCGCGATCGCGCTGCGCCGCTTCCGCTGGCAGTAGGAGACCTCGCGACCTGGGAAATCGTGGACTCAAGGCCTCTGCTGTACGCGAGAAACGTACGCTTTCAGAGGCCCCAGACCTGTTCCGGACCCGCCTGGGGTGCGACCCTGGGGGTGGGCACGATGCCCACCGGAGGTCCCCGATGCGTCTCGTTCCGATCCTGTCCGCCGTCCTGTTGATCGCCTGCTTCGACATCGACCCCGACGACCAGGACGGAGACGGCGTGGAGGCGGCAGACGACTGCGACGACTTCGACAGCAGCGTCTACCCCGGTGCCGAGGAGATCTGCGACGGTCAGCGCAACAACTGCAACGACCGGAGGTGGGTGAACGACCACGGCGCCTGGATGGACGAGCACGAGGGCGACGGTCCCGTCGAGGTGACAGACGACTGGGACGACTACTACTCCACCGGGCCCGCCGAGTGGTCGCCCACCGCCGAGAACACGACGCTCTACCTGTGCGAGCGGGAGAACTACCCCTGGTACCTGACGATCACGGTGGACGAGAGCATCCGCAGCCTGGCCATCCGAGGCTACGAGTACGAGGGCATGGGGGGCACGTACAGTCCCTCGGTCATGACCGGCTGGCACGACACCGTGATCTCCGGGACCCTGGCCGACGACGGCCTGCTGACGCTGGACGGCATCCGGGTCGCGACCGGCATCGCCTCTGGCAGCGGCGGCAACTTGTCCCTCGAAGGGGGCAAGCTCTTTCTCTACGACGTGGCGTTCGACGCCGGCGAGGCCGGGGCCTTCGGCGGCTCGATCTACACCAAGGACACCGCCGTGTCTGGCGAGGGCGTGCTGATCGAGCACAGCGAAGCCGGTCAGAATGGGGGCGCGGCCTTCTTCGACGGCGGTTCCGTGGTGCTGGCGGACGTCACGGTGACCGACAGCGTCGCGGGCTTCGGCGGCGGCGGCCTGCACTTCGAGGGCGTCGACGCCGAGCTCTCGGACTGCAGCTTCGAAGACAACACCAGCCAGGACTCTGGCGGGGCCGTGACCCTCGAAGGCACGTCGACCCTGGCACTCTCGGACTGCACGCTGAGTGGCAACGCGGCCGGCGAAGGGGGTGGGGGGATCTTTGCCTTCGACGACGCGTCGCTGGCAGCGACCGACGTGCACTTCTCGAGCAACGAGGCCAGTGGCCCGGGCTTCGGCGACCACGTGCTGCTCCGCGGCGAGCTGACGTGCGACGACTGCGAGTTCTCCGGCGTCACCTCCGACGACATCTACGTCGGGCCGGACCTCTTCCAGGGCTACAGCTTCAGCGGCACCACCGACGTGCGCTGCGACACGACCAGCGGCTGCACCGAAGGCACGCTGTGAACAGCCGCCCGGAGAGCGAATACCGCGCCGATCACTCGTTCAGCCCCCGAGCTTCTCGCGCAGCAGCCCGTTCACCACCCCCGGATCGGCCTTGCCTTGGGTCTGGCGCATGACCTGGCCCACGAAGAAGCCCAGCATCCGCTGGTTGCCCCCCCGGTAGGCCGCGGTCTGGCCGGGATTCGCCGCGATGATGCCGTCGATCAGGGGGCCCAGGGTGCCCGCGTCGACCACGGCCTTGAGCCCGCGGCTCTCGATGATGTCCGCCGGGGAACCGCCGTTGGCGACCAGGATCTGCAGCACCTGCTTGGCGATGCGGTTCGAGATCTCCCCGCTGCTCAGCAGACCGACCAGCTCGGCCAGCTCGGCCCCGCCGAAGGGCAGGCCCCCAAGGTCGTCGGCCGCACCTGCCAGGTCGTTGGCGATGAGCTTGGCGGTCGCAGCACCGGCAGCACCAGCGCCCACGGCCGCAGCGAAGAGCTCCCCCGCTGCCGGGTTGTCCACCAGCATCCGTGCGGCCTTGTCCGACGCGCCGGCCGCCGCAAAGCCCGCCAGCGCGGCCTGCTGCTCCGGCGTCAGGACCACGTCGGCCTTGCCCTTGCGGACCCGCTTGCGGCGGCCCTCGGTGGCCCCCTCGCGCTTCACGACGGGCTTGTCCTCGACAGCGGGCGCGTCCTTTGCCGGGGCCTTCCAGGAGGACCTGAGTGGCACGATGCGGTTGTAGACCAGGGCGCCGTCGGCCGAGTCCACCGGGTCGGGCCAGAAGTAGCCGAGCCGCTCGAGCTGGACGCGACCCCCGTGCTGGCGGACCGCCGGCTCGAGCAGCGCCGAGCCGCGCACGACCAAGCCCTCGGGGTTCACGTGCTCCTGCCAGTCGGCCCGCGCCCCCGGGTCCTCGACCGTGAAGAGCCGGTCGATCAGTCGCACCTGGGCAGCCACTCCTTCGCTGGCGCTCACCCAGTGGATCGTGCCCTTGACCTTGCGGCCGTCCGGCGCGTTGCCACCCCGGCTGTCGAGGTCGACGGTGCCCTGGAGCCCGATCACCTGGTCGCCGTCGGACACCACGTCTGTGCAGGTGAACAGGTACCCGTGGCGCAGCCGCACCTCGCCGCCCGGCACCAGACGGCGCCAGCCCTTGGGCGGCACCTGGGCAAAGTCGCTGCGCTCGATCACCAACTCCCGGGTGAACGGCACCCGGCGCACGCCCGACTGGGGCACGTCCTTGGGCCACAGATCCGCGTCGATCCAGTCGACCCGGCCGTCCTCCCAGTTCGTGACGGTCACGGGCAGTGGGTCCAGCACGCCCATCAGGCGCGGGGCCTGGTCGTTCAGCACGTCGCGCACCACGTGGTCGAAGAGCGCCACCTCGACCACCGAGTTGGTCTTGGCGACCCCGACCCGCTCCACGAAGGCGCGAATGGCCTGGGGCGGAACCCCCCGCCGCCGAAGCCCCGACAGGGTCGGCATGCGCGGATCGTCCCAGCCGCTGACCACGCCCTCCTCGACCAGCTTGAGCAGGCGGCGCTTGCTCATCATGGTGTAGGTGATGGCCAGCCGGGCGAACTCGTACTGACGGGGCTTGCTCTCCACAGCCGTGTTGTCCACGACCCAGTCGTAGATGGCGCGGTTGTCCTGGAACTCCAGGCTGCACAGGCTGTGGGTCACGTGCTCGAGAGCGTCCTCGAGGGGGTGGGCGTAGTCGTACATCGGGTAGATGCACCAGTCGTCGCCCGTGCGGTGGTGGGTCTGGTGGCGGATCCGGTAGAGCAGGGGGTCGCGCAGCTTCATGTTCGGGTGGGCCAGGTCGCCCTTGGCCCGCAGCACACAGTGGCCGTCCGGGAACTCCCCGGCCCGCATGCGGTTGAACAGGTCCAGGTTCTCGGCGACCGTGCGGTCTCGATGCGGCGACGGCGTGGCCGGCTCGGTGACCGTGCCGCGGTACTCGCGGATCTGGGCCTCGGTCAGGTGGTCCACGTAGGCCTTGCCGTCTCGGACCAGGCCTTCGGCGAGCTGGTACATGCGGCCGAAGAAGTCCGACGCGAAGAAGAGCTTGTCGCCCCAGTCGAAGCCCAACCAGCGGATGTCGCGCTGGATGGCGCGGACATACTCGGTCTCTTCCTTGGCCGGGTTGGTGTCGTCGAAGCGCAGGTGGCAGACGCCCCCGTACTCCTGGGCCAGGCCGAAGTCGATGCAGATGGCCTTGGCGTGGCCGATGTGCAGGTAGCCGTTGGGCTCGGGCGGGAACCGGGTCACGACCCGGCCCCCGTGGGTGCCGTCGGCCAGGTCCCGCTCGATGATCTGCTTGAGGAAGTTGGAGCTCTGCTCGGCGCCACTCACGGGGACCTCCAAGGGTGCCGCCACCTATCGCGACATCCCCGTCAGGACTCCCCTGGACACGGGGCTCCTTCCCAGGGGTCCACCAGGTCCCAGATGTCGCCATCGAGGGGGGGATTGTCCAGCTCGAGGAGCCACGCGTCGGCGATCCAGCCGTGGTCCGGGTGGGTGATGCCCTGGCGCAGGGCCCGGCGCACCTGGCGCACGGCACCGGCCCTCCGCAGGGTCTCCAGCGCCAGCACCAGGCCCAGCCCGGAGCCCCGATGGGACCGGAGCCCCTGCCGGGCCAGCGCGACGGCCTGGTCGGTGCGACCGTCGAGTCCGAGCGCCGCAGCCCGCGCGGCGAGGAGGTCCGGGTCGTGGGGCAGCTCGTCCAACAGGACGGCGGTGGCGTGGTCGGCCAGGCCAGCCAGACCGGGCTCGCGGAGGGCGAGCAGCACCAGGAACAGGGTCAGCCGCACCCGGAGCTTCGGGGACAGGGCCGGCGCCAAGCGCCAGCAGGCGTCGACCGCGGCCCAGGCGCTGCGGGCGTATGCCTGGCAGGCCCGTGCGCGATCCAGGCACAGCTCGACCTGGACCTGGGGGTGGTCCGCGCCGACCAGGGCGTGGTCGCCGTCGGACGCCAGCCAGCGTCCGATCCGGCCCGTCTCGCGCAGCAGGGCCAGCCCGCTGTCCGGCGGCGCCGGGCGGGCCCGGGCGAAGCGCCGGTGCCGGCGGAGCTGGCGGTCTCTGGAGAACATGCCCTCCCACGCCCTCGGCAAGAGATCGGCCAGGTGACCGAATAGCGGGTCGTCGACTCGCCCCCTGCGCAGCACTTCGAGCAGGTCTTCCTGGGGCCGGTCGAACGACCACAGCAGCGGTGCCGCCCGGTCCCCCGCGCCCAGGAGATAGGCCCGCCAGCGCTCGGCCTCGGCGTGGTCGGGGCACAGGGCCAGGGCCCGCGCCACCCAGCCCCGAGCGCCGTCGGTGTCTCCGGTCCGCAGGGCGGCCAGCGCGCCATCGCAGGCGGCGTCGGCCCGCTCGCCCGGCCCGCCCGTCGCCACCAGCTGCTCCAGCAGAGGGCCCGGCTCGGGACCGACCACGGCTTCGAGAGCCAGGGCCTCGCGCACCCCTACCTCCAGAGCCTGATCCAGCAGGACCCGGGCCCCAGAGGGGCGATCCAGCGCATGGAGCGCCCGGGCCCCGATGGCCTGGCAGCGGGCGCGTTGCACGGGGTCGCTCTCCAGTCCGATCCTGGCCAGGCGCTCGTCGACCAGGCTGGGGATCCGCATGAGCGCGGGCTGGAGCAGGTCTCGCCAGGGGTCTCCGGTGGGCTCCTCGAACAGGGAGCGGCAGAGGGGGCACTCGTCTCGAATCATCGGGTCCATGGGACACCTCCTGGCGCGCCCCCTCGGCACGGTCCGTGCCAGAC
>Ga0209992_10001154_pt1 | contig 29658 bp, 30 predicted proteins | sample 2SBtaG_2_FD_182564 | JGI IMG/M metagenome (GOLD analysis project Ga0209992, IMG submission 182564) | Deep subsurface microbial communities from Kolumbo volcano to uncover new lineages of life (NeLLi) - 2SBTROV12_ACTIVE470 metaG (SPAdes)... | ecosystem: Environmental > Aquatic > Marine >... | reverse complement strand
CTCGGAAGTGAAACCGTTTAGCGCCGATGATAGTGTGGATTCATCCATGTGAAAGTAGGACACTGCCAGGCATTTTATTACACCCTTAGTCCCTTTTGGATTAGGGGTTTTTTTTTAGTTAGTTTCCAGACTTTTTCGAGTTGGTATTCAAAAATCAAAAAGATAACCATGTTATGATTATCTGAACAAATATTAACAATACATAATAGTTTTGGACTTTCGTTCTAATACCTACTGAGAATGTACTGGATTAGGTTTTCCTGTCTGGGTCGTTATGGGTTTCCTAACTTTTTTAGGATAAATTTACGATTGATCCAACTGGCCGGAAAAATGGGAAGATTTATATTTAAAATTGTTGCCTTTTCGTTAAGGTTGATTGTATTTTTCGGCTTTATCCCATTAGCGCTTCTGGTGCTCCCTATAAGTTGGGGTGCTATAACCTTGGTTGTTCTAAGTTATATAGCTGGAATTGGGGTTTGGTTGAGCACAGTACAAGGTAAATTATACTGGGTTTTGAAATCCCAAAAGTCCCGATTGATAGGCATAGCTCTTCGAGGCTATCGTAAAAGAAAAATGATTTCCGACAGTCGGGATCGGAGAAATATGGCGGATCTAATAAAAATTGTTCAAAATACCTTGAACGATCGGAAGGATAAGATACCAATTCATATATGGGTCCGTATAAGATTGATGCTTCAAGAATGCAAAAAGGATCTGGATTTTAATAAAGCCATGCGACTCTACCAAATTCTTGTTGAGGTGGAACCGACCCTACTTGGTGATGTTTTAAACCGGCAAAATACTTAATATAGGTACATTACGAGGCGGAAATGTCAATAAAATTTCCTAGCTGGCTTCTGGAGTTTATAGATACAGTTGATGGCGGTGATACTGAGCAGCAAAAAGAAAGACTTAGAGCGATTGCTGAGCTACGGGGACAAAAGGCTATTTACGAAGCAAAAATGGCCCACGAGCTTGAACTTTTAAAAATTAAATTTGCCGGAGAAATTAACCGCGCTGAAGAACGGGAAGCGCGAATCACTACGGATTATAAAGAATTTCTCGACAAAATAGATGAAATGAAAGGGCAGATTACGGAAACTTTTCCTGATATGCCGAAGGCCTTCGCATTGTTAATACATCAACATGCCAAGGGATTGATAGATTCTATGTGGCGGGACTCAGATATACAGACACAGAGTTTGGGTAGGAAGAAATTAGCGCGGTTTTTAAGTGTGGTTCTGGATGATACGACACAAGTTCTCTTGAATGAGGACATCCCAAAAATACCTATTAAGACACTTAAACTCATTCAAAAATAACCCATCTGTCAAGGTGGAGTTTAACGTTTTATATAATTGAGGAGATAGTGTAGTTGTCTAATACAGAACTTCCATAAGTTTAAAATCATAGAGAATCGAGTTGATTGCGTTGCACTAGGTTCGAGGCTAGAGGGTATGCTTCCAGGCCATTTCTTTTATGAATTTTGTCGTTTTTACTCTTGTTGTCCGTCTTTTGGATAGTAGTTAGGAATGCTGATTAGCAAAAATTTGGATTCTACTGATTTTTGTCGAATAATGACGTGAACTTTTGTTAACTACTTCAGTCTTACTTAGCAAGCGTCGGGAACGGCGCTGGCCGCTCATTTTCCTCCCTTTGTGAGTAGGCTGAACGCCCGGCACCCCCATGTCGGGATTGAAAGGCTTCGGAGCGCTCCCCCTTTTGCTCTGGAGCCTTTTCTTTCTTATTCACGTTGAAACCATTGGTCTAGCGCAAGTCGAGCGTCTTCGATGCCTAGTCGGTCGACAGCGGAAAAAAGTTGTAAAGACCAGGGAATTCGAAGTTTTCCTAGTTGTTTTTCGACTTTCATAAAAATATTTCGCGCGCGTCCTTTTCTAAACTTGTCTGCTTTGGTGAGCGCAATATGTATTGGGAGCTTATTAAACTCACAATAATCGATCATTTGGTGGTCAAAGTCAGTTAGCGAACGGCGAATATCGACCAGCAAAAAAATACCACACAAAGATTTTCGATTGGTCATATAATTTTCTGTTGTTTTCTGCCAAGTTTTTCTTACGCTGAGGGGGGCTTTGGCATAACCATAACCAGGTAAATCCACGAGTCTTCTATTGTCATCAATTCTAAAAAAAACCAAGTGTTGTGTTCTACCGGGCGTTTTGCTCGTCCTTGCTAGTGATCTTTGAGAGGTGATAGCGTTGATTGCGCTCGATTTTCCTGCATTCGAACGCCCTCCGAACGCAATTTCCCGCCCCTTGTCTATCGGTGCCATCCTCAATTGAGGGACGCTTATAAGAAAATGTGCCTTTTTATATAGCGAATTCACTGGATTCTCGCACTGTTAAATAAATTACGGTAGTATTTGACTTTACGAATTGTTTTTAGGGGAGCCACAATAGATGCCGATATTTTTAAGACTTTTGGTTTTTGCAGTCCTTGCCAGTTTTATGGACGTATCATTTGCAGAAGGTAACGCCAATGTTGGAAAACAAAAAGCGGCGCCCTGCGCAAGTTGCCATGGAGCTAATGGTAATAGTGCAAGTCCGATGTTTCCACGCTTAGCTGGTCAACATATTCGCTATCTTGTTACCCAATTGAATGCATTCAAAACCAAAATCCGTCCTAATGAAATGATGCAGGCAATGGCAAGTGGATTGAGCGAACAAGATATCGAGGATATTAGTGCCTATTATGTCAAACAAAAACCGAAGTTTACTAGTGACGAAGAACAATTTATTGATGAAGATGAAGAAATTCTGGTAACCCCAAAATTAATCCTAGAAGGTAAAATCCTTTACAGGGGGGGTAACGCTAATACGGGAGTTGCAGCGTGCATCGCTTGCCATGGACCAACTGGAAGGGGTAATGAACCCGCTGGATTTCCAGTGTTGACAGGACAACACGCTGCATATATTGCTGAAGCATTGTTAGATTTTAGCTCTGGAGAGAGAAATAATGATATGTCGGCTATGATGCAGATGATCGCTAGAAAGATGACTCGGGAAGAAATTAATGCTGTGTCTGCTTATATTTCATCGATACGTTGATCGACAGAATCTAGAAATTTTGCTCGGGATAATTTGTAAACTCAATGAATTTAGGACTTTAATATGCTAAAAATGATACTTTCACTGCATTTAGTGTTGATTGCGTTGGGGTCGAATGGTACGTGGGCGGATGGTAATTCGGCAATATTTAGTGAGGGAAAAGGGTATGAACTCGTTAAACCTTCACAACCAACGCATAACTCTGACAAAATTGAAGTAATCGAGTTTTTTTGGTACGGCTGTCCGCACTGTTATCGCTTTGAGCCCTATATAAATAAATGGCTGCAGCAGATTCCAGAAAATGTAGAGTTTATCCGACAGCCGGCAATTTTTGGGCCTCGGTGGTCTATGCATGCGAAAGCATATTTTACTGCCGAAGCGTTAGACGTTGTCGAAAAAGTCCATGCAGATCTTTTCGACGCGATCCAGAATAAAAATCAAAAGTTGCAAAGCGAATCTGAATTAGCTGAATTCTTCGCTAAATATGGAATTGCAAGAGCTGAGTTTGATCAGGCATTTAATTCGTTTATCGTCGATACAAAAATGCGCCAGGCTAGCTCTATGGGGCCAAGATACGGGTTATCAGGGGTGCCTGTGATTATAATAAATGGAAAATACCGAACGGGTGGCTCTATTGCAAAAAATTTTGGAGAGGTTATTAATGTCATGGATTTTCTGATCGCAAAAGAAGGTGCTCCGCAATAAAGGCCAAGATTCAATAATCTTATCGTCCTCTATGGCACAGCAGATGTAGGATCGCAATTCGGGCGTTTTCCCAATGTTTGTGCTTTTTGGTACAAAGGCATTGCAATATCCATGCGATCATTTAAACCTTTAATACGGGATTCGTGTGACGGATGTGTCGACATAAATTCAGGCGGTTGATTGCCGTCGCCTGCACGATTCATATTTTTCCAAAGATCGATGCTTTGTAAAGGGTTAAAGCCTGCTTTAGCCATCAAATCCAGACCGATTTTATCGGCTTCAGCTTCATGGGTGCGACTGAAAGGGAGCATTATCCCATACTCAGCACCCACGCCAAGCAAACCCAATGCAGTTTGACCCAGCATCGATCCTGGAATGGGAATGGCTTGGAGTATGCCTAGGCTACTTTCAACTGCCATGTTCTGAGAAACTCGTTCGTTACTATGATGCGCTTGCACATGCCCAATTTCGTGTCCGATAACAGCAGCCAGCTGATCTTGATTCGAGGCCACTTTAAGTAAACCGGTATGGACACCTATTTTTCCACTGGGTAATGCAAAGGCGTTGGGCGTATCGTCCTTAAACACGATGACTTCCCACTCACCCTCAACCTCTCGAGTTATCGCATTAGCTACGCAAAGTACATAACTATTAGTATTTGCATCTTGGTTAATTGGTTTCTCCTTTTTCATTTTTTCAAATGCTTGAAATCCCATTTGATCCATTTCGGAATCGGGCATTAAGGTCAATTGGCTTCGTCCCAAGGGTGATGTGGCACAGCCCTGGAATAACCACACTCCAAAAGCCAGTAATGCTATGGTGAACCTCATAACAGATGTTCCTCTAGAAGTATTTAGCTTAAATGATTTAGTTTTTGGGGTTCCTGTTTACTTTTAAGGAGTCGACCTAACAATCTAAATACTTTTTTAATACCCGTCCAAATTTTTGGTAGCAGCCAAGCGACGATGACGATAAATATTGCTAAGGTAATAATGAAGAGAGACGGGTGGGTTAACGATGCCCAAACTCCCAATATTACAACGACGTCTTCAGAGATAGATGCGGTCCAATTGGTAAATGGTTCTGGCGAACTATTAATCATGACTCGGGTTCCCGCCTTTCCAACATGGGTTAGAGTTGTCAATCCACCTCCTACAAGTGCTGCTGCTATTTGAACAGCTGGTCCGACTTCACCGACAGCACCAGCGGCTAATAAGGCACCTGCCGGAATACGTATAAACGTATGAATAGCATCCCACCCAGTATCAATTCCCGGGACTTTATCTGCAAAAAATTCCACACAATACATCAAGCCGGCCGCTGTCATAACTAGTGGATTCGACACGATCTCTAGACCAGGGGGTAAAGTAACATCACCAGTATTGGCAAAAAAGCCAAGTACTAACAAAGTTGCATACAGATTGATTCCGCTCGCCCAGGCAACCCCCATGGTCAGTGCGATGGTTTGGACTATTTCGTTGAGGTTTTCCATCTATCATTTCCTTTAACTAGGATTTGATTAAGATTACCATACTAACCTGAACAAGAGCCAAATACTAAACTCAACAAACGCTAAATCGTGTAAAATTAGGTTTTTCAATATCAATGGAAAAGGAGTAATGGAATCATTTCGAGGTACAACGATTGTATCCGTGCGTCGTGGAGATAAAGTGGTAATCGGTGGAGATGGCCAAGTTTCCCTAGGTAATACTGTAATGAAAGGAAATGCACGGAAAGTTAGAAAACTCTATCATGATCGGGTTATTGCCGGATTTGCCGGCGCAACAGCAGATGCTTTCACTCTTTTTGAGCATTTCGAAGGTAAACTTGAAAAACATCAGGGTCAATTGGTTCGTGCAGCGGTAGAACTTGCGAAAGACTGGCGAACCGATCGGGCACTTAGACGTCTGGAAGCTTTATTAGCGATTGCAGACAGTAAATCTTCGTTGATAATTTCGGGGACTGGAGATGTTATTGAACCAGAGAACGACCTTATCGCTATTGGTTCTGGTGGACCCTTTGCCCAGTCTGCAGCACGTGCTTTACTTGAGAATACGGACTTAGGTGCTCATGATATCGTTGAAAAAGCGTTAAATATTGCTGGCGACATCTGCATTTATACTAATCACAATCTTGTACTAGAACAGCTGGATTCCGAAAAGGGCAGCCAAAAACTATGACTCAAATGACTCCAAAAGAAATCGTTCAGGAATTAGACAAACATATAATAGGGCAAACCGCTGCTAAAAGAGCGGTTGCTGTTGCATTACGAGATCGGTGGCGTCGTATGCAGGTAGAAGAATCACTGCGTGAAGAAATTTCTCCAAAGAACATATTGATGATTGGCCCAACCGGGGTAGGTAAAACAGAAATCGCCCGTAGATTGGCAAAATTAGCAAATGCTCCTTTTATCAAAGTCGAAGCGACTAAATTTACCGAAGTGGGTTATGTTGGCCGCGATGTCGAATCAATTGTCCGTGACCTTGTGGATTTGGCTGTAAAAAATACTCGGGAATTGGAGCTGAACAAAGTAGCCCATCTTGCTGAAGACGCGGCGGAGGAGGCGATTCTTGATATTCTGTTACCCCAAGCGACAAATTCCGTTGATAGTGACTTACAGTCAACAACACGGCAAAAATTTCGCAAGAAGTTACGTGAAGGCGATCTTGATGAGAAAGAGGTTGAAATCGAAATTAATGCGTCTCCGATTGGGGTGGAAATTATGGCCCCCCCTGGAATGGAAGAAATGACGAACCAGCTTCAAGGGATGTTCCAAAATCTGAATTCTGGTCGAACCCGAACTCGTAAACTACGAATCAAAGACGCGTTAAAGGTACTTCGAGAGGAAGAAGCGGGCAAAATGGTCAACGAAGACGATATCAAGCTACGAGCTGTTGAATCGGTCGAGCAAAATGGCATTGTCTTTTTGGACGAAATAGATAAAGTGTGTAAACGATCAGAGTATGGGGGGGCTGATGTATCCAGAGAAGGTGTGCAACGCGACCTGCTTCCTCTAGTTGAAGGCTGCACAGTGAGTACCAAGTATGGAATGATAAAAACTGATCACGTTCTATTCCTTGCCTCAGGAGCCTTTCATCTTGTAAAGCCGTCTGATTTAATCCCAGAATTACAGGGACGATTGCCGATACGGGTTGAACTTGATGCGCTCTCTGTTGGCGACTTCATCCGGATACTGACAGAACCTGACGCATCACTTACAGAACAATATCAGGCTCTCTTGGCTACTGAGGGACTCAACTTAGAGTTTACCGAAACAGGGATTAACAAGATTGCTGAAGTGGGTTGGCAAGTCAACGAAACTACTGAAAATATTGGTGCGCGCCGGCTTTATACTGTATTAGAGCGGCTTCTGGAATCAGCTTCTTTCGAGGCTGCGGATATGAGTGACAAAAACATTGTGATAGACGAGGCATATGTAGATGAACATCTTGCAGAACTAGTTAAAAATGAAGATTTAAGTCGGTATATCCTTTAGTTTGGATCTACACTGAGGTTTGGAGGGAATAGTCCCAAAGTAAACAACTACGGACCTTGCGCCTACACCGTCATTTCAGTGGCTAGGTCTCAAGGGAAGTTACTCAACGGTTACCGACTTGGCTAAATTTCTAGGTTGATCTACATCGGTTCCTTTGATCAACGCGACATGGTAGGCTAAAAGTTGTAACGGGATGGTGTAAACAATCGGTGCTACGACTTCATTGGTTTCGGCAACTCTCAAAAGCTTTACACCCGGAACGTTATCCAACGCGGCGTGGACATCAGCGAAAACATATAGCTTTCCCCCTCTGGCGTGCACTTCTTGAAGATTTGATTTAAGTTTTTCGAGGAGTTCATTGTTAGGAGCTACTGAAACGACGGGCATTTCCTCGTCGATTAATGCTAACGGGCCGTGTTTAAGTTCACCCGCGGGGTAGGCCTCAGCATGGATATAGGAAATCTCCTTTAGTTTTAAAGCGCCTTCCATTGCAACGGGGTAATGTTCCCCACGCCCTAGATAGAGTGTGTGGTGCTTATTACCAAATTCTTCGGCCCAGATTTCGATTTCCTTGTCTAGCTTAAGGACCCCGAGGATTTCTTCAGGTAATCTCCTTAATTCGGCTACAATTTTCGCCTCGGCATCTTCTGAAAGGCCATTTTTTCGACCCAAGGCTACAACCAACAGCAAAAGAGCTACTAGTTGAGTTGTAAAGGCTTTTGTGGATGCGACTCCAATCTCGGGACCCGCTCGTGTCATCAGGACTGACTCAGATTCCCGGACGATAGAGCTTTCCGGAACATTACAAATGGCAAGAGTGTGGGTGTATCCCAATTTTTTTGCAACTCGGAGGGCAGCCAAAGTATCAGCCGTTTCACCGGATTGGGAAATAGTGACAAACAAAGTATTCTTTGAGACCACGGGGGTTCTGTAGCGAAATTCACTTGCGACTTCAATTGCACATGGAAGGTTTGCAATTGATTCCATCCAGTACTTTGCTACCAGCCCTGCGTGATAACTGGTACCGCACGCAATAATTTGGACCGACTGAATTTGCTCAAAAGCCTTTGTTGCCTCAGGGCCAAAGGATTCACTTAGTACTTTGGTTTCACTGATGCGATCAGCTATCGTTTTGTGTATCGCATCGGGTTGCTCAAAAATCTCTTTTTGCATGTAATGCCGAAAATCACCGCGTTCTACTGCATCCGCAGTGATTTTAGTCTGGCTTACAGGCCTGGATACTGGTGCGCCAGTTATATCGAGTACGCGAATAGAATCGGTAGTAAGCTCAGCTATATCACCTTCTTCCAGAAACATGAAACGATTTGTTTCACCCACTAAGGCGAATACATCGGAGCCGATGAAATTCTCATTTTCGCCAATTCCGATGACCAATGGACTTCCCTTTCTTGCGGCAATCATCCGATGGGGGTCACTAATGCAAACGACTCCTAGAGCATAAGCCCCATCCAATAATTTACAGGTTTCACGAACTGATTCGAGCAAGGAGAATCCTTTTTCGGAAAATTCGTGCAATTGATTGACGATAACTTCGGTGTCGGTTTCTGACGTAAATGTATATCCCTTCGCGGTTAACTCCGCTCTTAATTCTTCGTGATTTTCAATAATTCCATTATGTACAACCGCAATAGAATCACGACACACATGGGGATGGGCATTGTTTTCTGAGGGTTTGCCATGAGTAGCCCAGCGGGTGTGGGCAATTCCCACAGTTCCAACTAATGGCGAAGATTCTAGAAGCGATTCAAGGTTTTTAATTTTCCCTATGCGTCGCGCACGATTTAACTCTCCGGACGCATTTAAAACTGCTATACCGGAAGAGTCATAACCTCGATATTCAAGTCGTTTTAATCCTTCTAATAAAATAGGGGTGACGTTGCGATAAGCGATCGCACCAACGATTCCGCACATGAATTAGTTCCTCTTCTTAATCGGACGCTGCCAACCTTTTATTGAAATCTGATTAGAGCGACTGAGGGTCAATGTATCAGCTGGGGTATCTTTCGTAATTGTTGAGCCTGCACCTACGGTAGAATTTTTAGATACCGTTACAGGGGCTACTAATTGAGTATCGGAGCCTATAAAAGCACCATCTTCGATTATAGTTTTGAATTTATTGGCGCCATCATAGTTACAGGTGATGGCGCCAGCTCCGATATTTACATCTGCACCGACTTCACTATCACCGATATAACTAAGATGATTTATTTTAGATCGATTTCCTAGTTCTGATTTTTTTATCTCGACAAAATTACCGATTCGAACATCGTCAGATAACTTTACTTCGGGCCGAATTCTAGCGAAAGGTCCAAGTCGACAACGCTTGCCTATGTGCGCCCCTTCAATTAAACAATTTGGCAATATTTCGACATCATCCGATATCTCTACATCTCTTATCGTTGTATTTGGACCAATTTTAACGCGGTTACCGATCCGAATGTCACCTTCCAAAACCACGTTTACATCAAACTCAACATCTTGACCAACCTCTAGAATCGACCCCCTCAAATCAAATCGATGAGGATCAGCGAAGGTTACCCCTAGTTCCATCAATTTATAAGCATTTCTGATCTGATATGTCCTTTCTAGATGAGCGAGTTGTATTTTATTGTTAATCCCTAGTACTTCGTCAACCGTCTCAGGTTGGGAAGTCTTAATAGGAATCCCTTCAGAAACCGCCATGGCTATGATATCAGTTAAATAAAATTCTCCTTGAGCGTTGTTATTGTTCAATCTCGATAGCCAACGTTTTAGATTACCTGCGTTTGTTGCCAGAATTCCAGTATTCCCTTCTTTTATTTTTTTTTGTTGATCAGTGGTATCTTTTTCCTCCACTATCATTTGAACCTGGTTGTCTTGGTTGCGGATGATCCGACCATATCCACTTGGATCAATAAGATCTACGGTTAACAATGACAAATTATTCTGGTCTACGGACTTTAACAAACGATCTGCTGTTGTATGGGCTAGTAAAGGGACGTCACCATACAATACTAAGACTGTATCCTCATCATCCAGAGCAGGGGTAGCTTGCATGACTGCGTGCCCAGTACCGAGTCGTTCAGTTTGTTCAATCCAAGTTACTTTCAAATCAGAAAGTTCTGATAAAACTTTTTCTCCACCAAATCCGTATACGACTGTTATTTTACAATTATCAAACTTTTGGGAGAGTTCATAAACGTGGGCCAAGAGAGGTTTGCCACCGATTTTATGCAAAACTTTTGGTTTATCAGACCGCATCCTCGTGCCCTGGCCTGCTGCTAATATAATTATTTGGAGCGCCATGAATCTTTTTTGTACTGTTTCGAATGAATTTCTAGTTAAAGCTTAGACTACATTCAGCTACAAACAAAAAAGCCCGATAGTGTAGGCCATATTGGTCCACACCAGCGGGCTTTTCGAAGTTTTTTAAATACAGTTAAAATTAAAGGTTATAGATATCTTATGTTACAGACCGTTACGATCTACTCTTTCTCAGTCGATTCAAAGTCCGTAGCTGCATTACTGCTTCAGCCAGTTCTGCCTGTGCTTTAGCATAATCAATCTTGCCAGATTTATCAGTTAACGCCTCTTCCGCACGTTGTTTAGCTTCTAACGCGGCGGCTTCATCAATATCTTTAGCGCGAACAACCGTGTCGGCTAGGATTGTCGCGACATGAGGCTGAACCTCCAACATACCACCAGAAATATAAAAGGGAAGCTCTTCATTTTCATTTACTTTTATGCGTACCTCTCCCGGTGCCAACTGTGTGATAAATGGGGCATGCCTAGGTGCAATACCTACCTCTCCTAGATGGGCGGGCGCAAAGAGCATTTCGGCTTGGCCAGAATAGATCTCCTCTTCGGCGCTTACAATGTCAACGTGGATTGTCATGGTCATAGGTGTGGTCCGTGGCGACTATGCTGAAGCAGTTTTTGCTTTTTCCAATACCTCGTCAATCGTTCCCACCATATAAAATGCCTGTTCAGGGATTTCATCATATTCACCTTCAACGATACCTTTGAACCCGGCAATGGTATCTCTTAAGGAAACATATTTTCCTGGCGAACCTGTAAACACCTCCGCGACAAAAAATGGTTGAGAAAGGAATCGTTGAATTTTACGAGCTCTGGAAACAGTAAGTTTATCTTCTTCCGACAGCTCATCCATCCCAAGGATCGCAATAATATCGCGCAATTCCTTATACCGTTGCAAGGTACCTTGAACAGCCCTTGTAGTATCATAATGGTCCTGGCCAATTACCAGAGGATCGAGCTGACGACTTGTCGAATCCAAAGGATCGACCGCCGGGTAAATACCGAGTTCAGCAATTTGTCGGGATAGTACAACAGTCGCATCTAGATGGGCAAAAGTCGTTGCAGGGGAGGGATCAGTTAAGTCATCGGCAGGGACATATACGGCCTGGATCGAAGTGATAGACCCCGTTTTGGTCGATGTAATCCTTTCTTGAAGAACACCCATTTCTTCTGCTAGATTCGGTTGATATCCAACTGCAGACGGCATGCGACCCAAGAGCGCGGAGACTTCGGTACCCGCTAGTGTGTAACGATAGATATTGTCAATAAACAACAAAACATCATTTCCATCTTCCCGAAAGGCTTCTGCCATGGTCAACCCGGTTAATCCGACACGAAGCCGATTACCAGGGGGTTCATTCATTTGACCGTAAACCAAGGATACTTTATCTATCACGTTGCTATCGGTCATTTCGTGGTAGAAATCGTTGCCTTCACGGGTACGTTCACCTACTCCGGCAAATACCGAATAACCACTGTGCTCTATCGCAATATTACGGATTAATTCCATCATATTGACTGTCTTTCCGACACCAGCTCCCCCAAACAATCCTACCTTGCCCCCTTTGGCAAATGGGCAAATAAGATCGATAACTTTAATCCCAGTTTCGAGCAATTCATTAGTCGCTGCTTGGTCTTCATAGGAGGGGGCTTCGCGGTGAATTGCCCACCTTTCTTTCTCTCCTATTGGACCTTTTTCATCAATTGGATCCCCTAGAACATTCATGATCCTTCCAAGTGTTTTTGTTCCGACTGGGACAGATATTGGAGATCCAGTATTGGTTACCGATAATCCTCTACGTAATCCATCGGTGGTACCCATGGCAATGGTTCTTACAACACCGTCACCTAACTGTTGCTGAACTTCCAATACTATTTCTACGCCTTCAACATCCAAGGCGTCGTATACTTTAGGCAGCGCTTCACGTGGAAATTCAACATCGACAACCGCACCAATAATTTGAACGACTTTACCCGAAATCATGTTTCGTTCCTCTTTTTAATCTTCTAAGAATTCTTGTTTTAACGATAAATCTAGACTGCTGCTGCACCACCAACAATTTCAGAGATCTCTTGTGTTATAGCTGCTTGTCTCTGTTTGTTATACGCTAGTTGTAATTCATCGATTAGTTTGCCTGCATTATCTGTCGCACTTTTCATGGCAACCATGCGAGCTGCTTGTTCACAAGCATTATTTTCAACTACACCCTGATAAACAATCGACTCTATATACCGGGTCATCAGATGATCGAGTACTTCCTTGGCATCGGGTTCATAAATGTAATCCCAATTACCTTTAAGTTCTGCTTGTATTTCCTCAGCATGGATCGGTAATAATTTCTGTAAATCCGGATTCTGAGTCATAGTGTTCACAAATTCATTGTGAACGATATACAAAGCATCTATTTTTCCATCATCATAGTGGCTGAGCATTACCTTAATTGAACCGATAATTTCGTCCACATGTGGAGTGTCACCCAGCTTGGTAGTTTGTGCCACGATATTGGCGCCAACGTTACTGAGGAAAGAGACCCCTTTACTACCCAATGCACATATATCAATTTCAAGCTGTTCAGATTCCCATTTTTGCAATTCAGGCAGCATTTTTCTAAAAAGGTTTGCGTTGAGCCCTCCACAAAGTCCGCGATCTGAAGTGACCACGATTAACCCGATCCGTTTTGGTGCCCTTTCTACTAAATAGGGGTGCTGATATTCTGGGTTCGCATGAGCCAAATGCTTGATAATTTGAGCCATTTTTTTTGCGTATGGCCTGGTAGCCTGCATTCGGTCCTGGGTTTTACGCATTTTACTGGCCGCAACCATTTCCATGGCCTTAGTGATTTTCTGAGTATTTTGAATGCTCCCAATCTTACCACGAATTTCTTTTCCGCTTGCCATACTAAAGTACCCCTACCAGGAGTGGTTTTTAAGGAAATCTTCGATGGCAGATTTCAGCCCTTGCTGAATCTCATCGGTATAGTCGCCTGTTTTACTAATTGTGTCCATCAGCTGCGCGTGCTCGCTTTTCATATAGCTTTGAAGAGCGCTTTCGAAATCGCGCACTTTGCTGACTTCGATATCATCAAGCAATCCTTCGTTAACAGCAAAGAGAGACAATGCCATTTGCGCCACATCCATCGTAGCATACTGATTTTGTTTCATTATTTCGGTAACGCGTTGCCCGCGCTCAATCTGCTTACGAGTTGATTCATCAAGGTCGGAGGCAAACTGTGCAAATGCAGCTAATTCACGATACTGGGCCAAATCCAAACGAATGCCACCACCCAACTTTTTAATGATTTTTGTTTGTGCGGCCCCACCGACTCGAGAGACGGACAGACCGGCGTTCACAGCAGGACGTATGCCGGCATTGAACAGATCGGTTTCGAGAAATATTTGACCATCTGTAATCGAAATGACATTGGTTGGAACGAATGCCGACACGTCGCCAGCTTGAGTTTCAATGATAGGGAGAGCTGTCAACGATCCGGTTTTACCCTTCACCTTTCCATTTGTTAATTTTTCCACCTCTTCAGCATTTATCCTAGACGCACGTTCCAAAAGCCTGGAGTGGAGATAGAAAACATCACCCGGATAGGCTTCACGACCAGGTGGACGGCGTAACAATAAAGACACCTGGCGATACGCCCATGCTTGCTTTGTCAGGTCATCGTAGACGATTACAGCATCTTCCCCTTGATCCCGAAAATACTCCCCCATAGCGCAACCTGCATAGGGTGCGATGAACTGCAACGCAGCAGATTCGGAAGCCGACGCTACTACGACAATCGTGTGTTCCAATGCGCCATGTTCTTCCAATTTTTTGACGACGTTGGCAATTGATGATCGTTTTTGCCCGATCGCAACGTATATGCACTTAATGCCAGTCCCTTTCTGATTGATGATCGTGTCAATGGCTATCGCTGTTTTACCGGTTTGGCGGTCACCAATAATTAACTCCCGTTGACCGCGACCAACGGGAATCATCGAATCTATTGACTTCAACCCGGTCTGAACCGGTTGAGAAACAGATTGTCGAGCTATGACACCGGGTGCAATTTTTTCTATAGGTGAACTCAAATTGGTTTCGATTGGTCCCTTTCCATCGATAGGTTTTCCGAGTGAATCTACTACCCGACCGAGAAGAGCCTCACCTATGGGAACTTCAAGAATCCTTCCGGTACACTTGACGCTATCACCTTCTGTTAAGTGCTCGTAGGAGCCTAAAACAACAGCACCGACCGAATCTTTTTCGAGGTTTAGTGCCATCCCGTATGTATTCCCTGGGAACTCAAGCATCTCACCTTGCATTGCGTCCGCAAGTCCATGAACACGAACAATACCATCAGTCACACTGACAATGGTCCCTTCGGTCCGCGCTTCGACACTTCCTTCAAAGTTTTCTATTTTGTTTTTAATCAGATCACTGATTTCTGATGGGTTTAATTGCATTTTTTTTCTCGAGTTAGCTGCTGAGTCTCTTCGACAATTGTTCTAGTTGGCCTTTAATCGTACCGTCAATTACCTTATCTCCTGCTCGAATAATCACGCCGCCGATAAGTGATTTGTCAATTTCCACTTGCAGCCGAACACTTTTACCTAAGGCTTTTTCCAGCGATTTGGTCAGTTGTTGTCGGTCGACTTTGGATAGAGAATAGGCTGTACTGACGTCTACTTCGATATAACCTTCGTTCTCTGCCCGAAGTTCCTCATATAACCTACCAATTTGCCGAACTAAGTTGAGCCGGTTATTTTGTACCAGCAATTTGACAAAATTTTGTCCCTCACTACTGATTTGGTCTTCACAAATACTAAGCAACATCTGAACGAATCCCTTGCGTTCTACTCGCGGATTTTGGGCGGCTGCAGACATTCGTTTATCTGCCATTACACCCGACAGAAAAGCCAGTGTGTCAGACCATTCTTCGGTGGTTTGGGTTTCCTTAGCTCGCTTAAAGACTGCTTCGGAATAAGGTCTGGCTAGGGTCGCTAATTCGATCATTACGATTGACCTAACTTAGCGGAGACATCTTTAAGGATACCTTGGTGCTTTTTTTGATCAATTTCGGATTGCAGAATTTGTTCCGCCGCATTGACCGCTAAACTTGAGACTTCCTGTCGCAAATTTTCCTTTGCTTTCTGAAGTTCTTGGTTAATCTCAGCTTTTGCTACCGAGATCAAACGATCGCCCTCAGATTTAGCGTCAGTCTTCGACTCTTCGACGATTTCACTAGCACGTTTTTGGGCCAAGCCAACAATATCGGCTGCTTGATCTTTAGCATCCTTCATCAGGGATACCGCCCGTTTTTCGGCCAATTCCATTTCGTGTTGCCCCTTGTCAGCTGCCGCTAAGCCTTCCGCAATCTTTTGTTTGCGTTCTTCAAGAGCCTGGATTAGGGGGGGCCAAATGTACTTCATGGTGAACCACACCAGAAGGGCGAAGGTTATCATCTGCCCGATGATGGTCGCGTTGATGCTCACAGCGCTATCCTCTTAGTTACCGAAATTGATATTTTATTCAACCACCAGCCGCTGAAGTAACCGCAGACAAGAATGGATTTGCGAAGGTGAAGAAAAGGGCTAAACCGACCCCAATCATTGTTACTGCATCGAGCAAGCCCGCTACAATAAACATTTTCACCTGAAGCATTGGTACCATTTCAGGCTGGCGTGCAGCGCCTTCAAGAAATTTACCACCGAGCAATCCGAAGCCGATAGCAGTTCCCATAGCGCCCATACCAAGAACCAAACCGACAGCGATTGCGGTCAGCCCTTGGACATCAGCAATTAAAGTTGCAATTTCCATGTTACCTCCTCTAAAGGTTTAATGATTAATGAAAAAGAAATAAAGACTCGTGCTCACGATTTAGTGATCTTCATGGGCCAAGCTAAGATACACAATTGTTAACACCATAAAAATGAATGCTTGCAAAGTAATAATCAAAATATGAAAAACGGCCCATGGAAAACTTAAAAAAGGTTGTATGTACCACGGTAGCAATGCGATTAAGATGAATATTAATTCACCAGCGTATAGGTTTCCAAAGAGCCGCAAACCGAGCGAAATAGGTTTGGCCAGTTCTTCAACAAGTTTTAACAGCAGATTAAAGGGCATCATCCACGGACCAAAGGGCGTAAATAGCATTTCTTTTCCGAATCCGACAAATCCTTTAACTTTTATGCTATAAAAAATGATAAGGCCAAATACCGAAATAGACATTGCGAAAGTTGCGTTCAAATCGGTGCTGGGCACTACCCGAAGGTAGTCGATTCCCATCAACGAAGCGAGTCCCGGCAATAGGTCAACAGGGAAAAGGTCCATGAAATTCATTAGAAAAACCCAGACAAATATAGTCAATGCCAAAGGGGCAATTAGCGGACTACGACCATGAAAACTATCTTTGACCTGCGTATCTACGAATTCGACGATCATTTCCACAAGATTTTGTAATGGTCCAGGAATCCCGGGTGTTGCTTTCTCCGCCGCTGTCTTGCATACAAGAATAAGCGCCCCTCCAAGCAGAATGGAGAAGAACAATGTATCCAAATGGAAAGTCCAAAAATTATCGCCAATCGATAACGGTGTTAGATGGTGGATGATATATCCGGTTACTCCCCCGGCATCATGTGCTTCAGTCGACATTTAGTCTCGCTTTAATTCAGTTGATTGCCCAGTAGAGCGAACCAAAAAACTGATATCACCACCACAAAAGCAAAAAAAAGTGGCGCAAACAATATCCCGGGTAATTGAAAAACCGAGATAAAAAGTACTGCAGTGATGATTAGCTTAACGGTTTCGCCAGTGTAAAATGACCGCAAAATTTGTTGTGCGGTCACCCCCCTCGATCTCGAAATCTTGAAGGAAAAATAGGCATTTGGTAAAAATCCTATCAATCCTCCCAAAAAGGCTGATTTTGCAGCCTGTATGCTGAAAAAACCAAGAGCCCCGCTTGTCACAAACACAATTAAGGCTATTTGAGCGAAAAGCAATTTACGGATGGCTAAGAAAAAATCTGCTTCCTGCATCTCAGCTCAAGGTTCAGCAAAGCCTCGAATTATAACTAGCGGTCCATCTGAAATCAATATCACTTCGAAGAAATCGGCTATTCTTGGGCATACTCCTATTAATAGCCACCGGTTATATATTTTTCGAGTTCGTGAATAGTTACTTCCTGATCAGCGATGATCTGCTTTACTAGATCACCAATACTTATCACCCCAACCAATTGGTCTCCCTCAATTACCGGTAAGTGCCGACAACGCTTGTTTGTCATCAATGCCATACATTCTTTCACCCGATCATCCGGTGATACGTATATCACTTCTTTGGTCATCGATTCACCGACTGTCATATCTTCAGATGCCCTTCCCTTTAACCTAACTTTTCGCGCGTAGTCCCTTTCAGAAAATATGCCGACAAGCTTATCTTGATCCATGACCAAAACCGAGCCTACGTTGTGTTCGGCCATTAGCTCAAGGGCTTGCAAAACCGTAGCTTCTGGTTTGGTTGATAAAATCTGATCGCCCTTAATAGATAAAAGTTCGCGTATACTGTTCATAATATCCTCCTAGCTCAATCCCACTGGAATTTCGCATTTCTGATGCGTCACAATTTGAAATATCATACCTCCAACTTTCTTTCCATGCATCGAAAATTTCTGGAGATTACAAAATATAATCAACACTTCTTTTAATTTGGGATGATTGAGAATTATTTCAATTCATTTAGCAGTTGGATATCGTTTCACCCACAGTGGGTTGAAATTACGATATTTTTTATAGCTATGGGTGAATCACTCGCCGTTATTGGATTGGTAATTCCTGGTGTGGCTTTGATGTTTGCGGTGGGAGCACTGATCGGAACCAGCGTATTACCCTTTGCACCAATTTGTTTTTGGGCAACAGTAGGCGCTATCACCGGCGATAGTTTGAGTTTCTGTATCGGTCGATACTTCCAAACAGAACTGAAACAATTTTGGCCTTTTCGCTCTTACCCGTGGATGATTGAGCGTGGGTTACGATTTTTTCATAAATATGGTGGGCGAAGCTTGATATTTGGGCGTTTTTTTGGGCCTGTAAGGGGAGTGATTCCTCTTGTAGTTGGAATGTTGGATATGCATGCTGGCCGTTTTTTCGTAATTAGTGTCTGTACCGCCACGGTTTGGGCGCCCGCCTATTTGCTTCCAGGCATGGTGTTCGGGGCTTCTTTGGAGTTGGCATCAAGGGTGGCTGGTCGCTTGGTTGTATTCATCATTTTGATTGCTGTTTTGTTTTGGTTGGCTATCTTGCTGGGTAAAAAAATCTATTTATTTTGTCAGCCATTCGCCTTGGGCTTGGTTGTAGTGAGTATTGTATTTGGATTTCTGTATATTGAAGACATAAACTTAATCAAGCGAGATACGGATGCTTTCCACCAGAAAAAATTTGTTACCCAATCGTTTTGGTGGAATAAGGGTTGGAAATTGCTCTCTAACGTGGAAGAAAATGTTATCCATCGTCGCCCAAGATCATTGACGATACAATGGTCGGCATCCTTGGCTGACATCCATGAATTGTTTGCAAAACAGGGGTGGGCCAAACCGCCGACGTTAAATGTTCAAAATGCGTTGCATTGGTTAAACCCCGAGGTTCTTATTGGTCAAACGCCAATTCTTCCCCAATTTCGTCAGAACAAACAAGCGGCTTTAGTCCTCATTAAGCCACAATCTGATTTTACTGCTTTGGTGTTGAGGTTGTGGCCAAGCGATTGGGTTATAGAGGGAACACGTACGTCTCTATGGATCGGAAAGCTCAGCTATTTGGAGCAGCGCAAAATGGCAAATTTTCTATATTTATCGGAAGAAGTGTCGGTGGATGCGCGAGGTCTCGCAGTTTTGGAATCAGCCTTGAAAGCGATTACGACTCCCGCTGGTTTTTTTGGACAAACAGTTTCACTTAATCCCCCAATTATTTTATTAGCGCTGAAGCAAGAATAATTTGTTTATCTAAACGGGTTTTCAGACGCGGAAACGTGTCGGTTACTTGTTCACAACCACTCTATAGCCTCAATAACCCGGGTTTCTATCTTTTCCAACGGCTCATTTGCACCCCCTATTATAGCGATTGAGCCAACTTCGGCTGGCGTGATGTAACCAAAAAACTCGTACTGCTGTACAGGAATTTTTTGGTTGATGTGGAGCGTAGGCAAAAACAGCAAAGTTACAGGTCCGTTTTTTCCTTCGATTACCAAGTGTAATCCGTGAGTATTTCCAATGGGGCATATCCTGACGTGAGTGATTTTCCCAACTGGGGAATTGAATGCAATTCCAAAGTCGCTCATGGTTGTACGAACTACGGCGTGTTTAACAGGTTCAGTAGCTGCCAACGCTTCAGGCTCATGGCTAATGTGCTCGTAAACAAATTGAGTTGAGTTTGGTTCGTATAGTGGCTTAGATCGTAGGAAAAAAGTCATTCCCACTACGAGTATTACTGTAGCGGCCATGGCAAACTTTACAAAACCTGAATAATAAGCTTTCTTATCTTGTTTTTCAGGAATTTGTAAAAGGCTTTTGTTAAGGTATTTAGGTACTTCGATCTTAAAAGCATTTACTAGAGAATCATCAATTTTTGAAACTTCGTCGGCAAACCACTGACACTCAGGACAATTTTTTTTATGATCCATTAAGTGTTGACTTAGGGCGTTGGGATCTGCCGCGTAATTTTTTTGAAACTGAATACACTGCATTATTCTATATCCGAGGATTGAGGCGCCAAAATTGAACGTAACTTTTGCTTAGCTCGAAATAAGCGAGTCATCACAGCACCAGTGCTTACGCCACATAGAGTTCCGATTTCTTCACAACTAAATCCTCCGAGTACCTGTAGCATGAGAGGTTCTCTGTATTCTTCAGCGAGTTCTTCCAGGGCCATTCTTAACGCAAATGCCTCGGTGCTGGTATCATTTTGAGTATCCTTTTTCTCCAGAAATTCCAAGTCAACAGTACTGAAATTAGGTCTATAACGTGCGAATTGTCGTGAATATTCATTTCGTAAGATAGTAAAAAGCCAACTTTTTGCCGCCTTGTGGTCTTTAAGATTTTTTAAAGATTTCCATGCTCGAAGGCAGGTTTCTTGCGTCAAATCTTGTGCCAAAGTGGGGTCTTTACATAACCAGATGGCGTAACGGTAAAGGTCTTCTGAATGGGCCGTTACCAAACGGGCGTATTCAACTTTCTTGGTACTCACTATAGACCTGATGGTGACCTGAAATCTTTCAGTTCAATCGATGCCGCAAAGGGCTTTTTCGAGGAAAATGGGCGCGTAGAAACTCGATTTGGTCGGTTAGTACTTTGCGGCCTTGCAAATAAACGTATTCGGCGTGGGTTGGTGTGAACGGAATAGCAACCAACTGCATGCCTGCTTGCTCTGGAGTATGGCCGGCTTTATGGTTGTTGCAACGCTTACAAGCTGTTACAACATTGTTCCAGCTATCTTTCCCTCCCATACTCAACGGAGTGACATGGTCCCGGGACAGGTCGCTTTGCCTGAACCACTTACCACAATAAAGGCAAAGGTGATTATCCCGTTTAAATAAAGTTTTATTATTTAATGGGGGTACGTAATTTTTTGATTTCTTTTGAAGCGCATAATTTTTGCTGAAGGTGGCTACTATAGAATTTACCTCAATGACACTACGTAAACCCGTGTGAGCATTGGTTCCACCGTGAATAGTGTATAGTTGGATTCCACAGGCATAAGCTACTTGCCCAAGATGGTAAAGTTTTGCAGCTTCCTGATAGTTGATCCATTCCAGTGGCATGCCGGAGGAATCTGTGCGTAAGACCTGATGGCTGAATAAATCCATGTTTTTTTACATTGACTTATAATGGTGACGGTTTGGGGGCAGATAGAGCATAGAAAACCTCCGGCCGTTTGTATTCTCGAGTAAATTCGTTAGTAAGGTTATTGTACAGAGGAGTTATGCACAGTTTAAAAAAAATTGACAATAAAATAAAATTTTCTGTTGCAGAAAATGCTTGAAACTGATAGAAATTTGTAGATCATTGATTTTTAATAAATTAAAAAATTGCGTACTTTTTTTACAATATGTTGAAACGAACCGGATTTAGGTGGTTTATCGGGTTTGCTTCTATTTTTTTCCACAGAGTTATCCACAGAAATTGTGGATATTCTGAATATTGTCCTTTAGTCTAAGTAGTTAGGTCTACTTTCTCGAATCTAAATAATAAGTGAATTTGAGGGGTGTCTAAAATCCTACGGATTGCGGTTCCAATTCCGCTCAGACTTATCTTCGATTACCTCCCCCCCGAAAATTGTAATGGTAATAGTTTACGCCCAGGGATTCGTGTAAGGATTCCTTTTCGAGGTCAAAGCAAGATTGGTTATTTAATTGATGTCGTTGAGCATTCGGAAATAGCTTTGTCGCAGCTTAAACCTGTCGACGCAATTGTCGATGAAGAACCCTTGATTTCCGCCAAAGACCTTAAATTTTTACTTTGGACGAGCCGTTATTATCATCATCCAGTGGGTGAAGTTGTTAGCAGTGCTTTTCCAGTTCCGCTGCGAAAGGGCAAGCCGGCAGTATTAAGGGGTCAAAAGTATTTGTTTACAACGCAAAAAGGTAGGGTTGAGAAAATAAAAGGACTGAGTCGGGCAAGACGCCAATCCGAATTGATGAAGCTCCTTTTTGACTCTCATCAAGGTTTGAGCGCTCAGGATCTTGTCAGGCTCGATTGGAATTGGCAAAACAGCGCGAAACAGCTTGTAGAAAAAGGATTGATAGAAATTAGAGAGGTTCCGGCACTTTTAAATTGTGAGCAACGTTCAACACCGGCACAATATTCGCTCAACGCGGCTCAAAAAAATGCTATAGAGCAAGTGCGCCATGCGATGGACAAATTTAAACCTTTCCTGTTGGAGGGTGTTACCGGTAGTGGTAAGACCGAGGTCTATCTTGGTTTGATAGAGTTTGCACTTCAACAAGGCAAACAAGTGATGGTTCTGCTTCCCGAGATTAGTTTAACGCCTCAGTTAGAAGCTCGATTTCGCAAACGCCTTGCTAAACCCATTGCTGTTTTTCATTCCGGATTGTCCGAATCCGAACGGCAGCAGGCATGGCTTTGTTTTCGACAGGGATTGGTGCCAATTTTGCTAGGTACTCGGTCGGCCGTATTCACACCGATGCGTAATCCAGGGCTAATCATTCTTGATGAAGAGCATGATGCTTCGTTTAAACAACAGGAGGGATTTCGCTTTTCTGCCCGCGACATTGCAATAGCTCGAGCGAAACAATTGTGTATCCCAGTGTTGTTAGGTTCGGCTACCCCTTCGTTTGAGAGTATTTTAAACGCCAACAAGGGGCGCTTTGAGCTGCTTTGCTTACCCGAAAGAGCCGGACGAGCGAGCACGCCAAGATTAAAATTACTTGATATTCGAAATCAGCGACTGGAAGAAGGGTTGTCGCCTCAATTGGTAGCTGAAATAAGACGTGTTTTGGCGTTGGGAGAGCAGGTATTATTATTTTTAAATAGGAGAGGGTTTGCTCCCATACTGATTTGCCATGCGTGCGGATGGATTGCCTCCTGCAGTCGGTGCGATAGCCGATTAGTGGTTCATTTTGGTCACGGAAAACTGCGTTGCCACCATTGTGGATACGAACAGGTCATTTTTACGCAGTGCCAGAGTTGTGAAACCCCGGATCTTCGCACTCTGGGATTAGGAACCGAACGAGTTGAAAGGGGTTTAGGGAAATTTTTTCCACAGGCAAAAATAGTTCGAATTGATAGAGATAGTACCCAGAGGAAAGGTAGTTTGGAATCGGTTTTACGGCAAGTAACTTGCGGCAATATCGATATTCTTCTTGGTACCCAAATGTTGGCTAAAGGGCATCATTTTCCTAAGGTAACATTGGTGGGAATATTGGATGTTGATGCAGGCTTGTACAGTACTGATTTTCGGGCTTCGGAGCGGTTGGCTCAACTTGTCGTTCAGGTGGCTGGCCGAGCAGGGCGCGAACAAAAACCTGGAAAAGTCGTCCTTCAGACTCGTCACCCAGATCATCCGTTACTGATGGCCCTGATTCAAAAAGGGTATCGTGGATTTATCGACAACGCTTTGTCCGAAAGGAAAGCAGCATTGCTCCCTCCTTTTAGTTTCCAAGCTCTCATGCGGGCTGAAGCTACCAATACGGAGACTCCTCTGCAGTTACTAAAAGATGTGCAAAAACTCGCGGCAGGATCAAGCATTGTGGATACTAGTGTTTTTGGACCTGTTAGTGCGCCGTTAACGAAAAAAGCCGGTTTATACCGCTTTCAATTATTATTTCAAAGTCCAAAGAGGGAAAACCTTCATCGATTGATAGGGCGAATTTTGCCAAAAGTAATAGCGCTTCCAACTAGCAAGCGGGTTCGTTGGTCCCTCGATGTTGATCCGCTGGATTTTTATTAGTCGAAAATACGTTGTTTACGTTATGTGGTTTCTCTGAATAAACGTACTAATCTAGCTTGTTTTTTCGCTCCTGTCCTAACATTCTCAATCGCAACATTGAATAACTTGTTCCTCTTGATACTGTCTGCCAATAATCAAAATTCCAGCGCAAATTGGGTATATTTATTTCACAGAATCACCTTATAATGGGTGGTTTGGTTCTAGCTTATTTTGTTGATTGTTTATGAAAGTGCGTCTCCAAAAACTCCTGGAAAAAGCAATTGAAATACTAAAGAGCCGAGGTGAACTTGACGTTGGTCTTGCCGCTAAGGTCAATATTGATCGGTCTCGGGATAACCAGCATGGGGACTACGCCTCCAATCTTGCTTTAACTCTCGCTGGTCGAGCAGCAACGAATCCAAGAGTATTGGCAGAAAAAATAATAGCTGCAATCCCGGACGATGATTCCATTGCAAAAGTGGAAGTGGCGGGTCCGGGATTTATCAATTTCTTCATAACGGCACAAACGCAATTTCACGTTATTCGCCGAATTCACGCCGAATCAAATCGTTTTGGTGAAAGTCATGTAGGCGATGGCCAGAAAGTCCAAATTGAATTTGTGTCTGCTAACCCGACAGGTCCATTGCATGTTGGGCACGGTAGGGGGGCTGTTTATGGTTCTGTGGTAGCAAATCTTCTATCTGCCGTGGGATTTGACGTTCAGAAAGAATACTATGTCAATGACGCTGGTCGTCAAATGGATATTCTTGCCGTCAGCATTTGGCTGCGATATTTGGAGGCGTGTGGAGAGGAATTGCCATATCCAAGCAACGGGTATCAGGGTGCATATATTAGAGAAATTGCTCAAGGTCTTCACACTCATATAGGGAATCTCGCCCATTGTGCAGTTTCGATGGTAATGGATGATATTCCGTCGGATGAGTCTCAAGGCGGCAATAAGGAAGTTCATATCGATGCTCTAATTGAGCGGGCTAAAACTTTGCTTGATTCCGGCCAATACCAGGAAGTCCTGCAATTTGGTCTTGATCGTATCTTGGAGGAAATTCGCGAAGACTTGGGTGAGTTTGGAGTCTATTTTGACGAATGGTTTTCAGAGCGCCAATTGAGTAACGATGGAACAATCGACGCGTGTTTAGAAAATCTCAGTGAGTCAGGCTATATTTTTGAAAAAGATGGTGCGACCTGGTTTGCTTCGAGTCGACTGGGTGATGAGAAAGACCGGGTTATTATCCGAGATAATGGTCAAAGCACCTATTTTGCTTCTGATATCGCTTATCATTGGAATAAGGTCGATCGTGGGTTTGACCGTATAGTTAATATATGGGGGGCCGATCATCATGGGTATATTCCCCGAGTACGGGCAGCCATGCAAGCGCTTGGAGTAGACTCGTCAAAGCTTAAAGTACTTTTGGTCCAGTTTGCAAATCTTTACCGGGGTGCCGAAAAGGTCCCAATGTCCACCCGCGCCGGTGAATTTGTTACCCTGCGTGAACTTCGCAATGAAGTGGGGAAAGACGCCGCTAGATTTTTCTATGTAATGAGAAAGTCGGACCAGCACATGGATTTTGATCTTCAATTGGCCTGTTCGCAATCTGCGGATAATCCAGTTTACTACGTGCAATACGCCCATGCGCGGGTTTGCAGTGTTTTACGAAAACTTGGCGACCAAACACTTGAACATGATTTTGATCGAGGTATGGTGCATTTGAATTTGCTGACCGAAGAGCATGAGACGACATTGATCGGGACTTTAAATCGCTATCCAGAGACCGTGGAGCGTGCGGCACTCCAATATGAGCCACATCTCCTGACCCATTTTCTACGAGAGTTATCTAATCAATTTCATACTTATTATAACGCCCACCAATTCTTAGTTGGAAATGCCGAATTGCGGGATGCCCGGCTGAACCTGATCGGTGCTGTGCGACAGGTTGTTGCCAATGGGTTGGGATTGTTGGGTGTGTCGGCACCCAAAACGATGTAACCAATTATTATGGCTAGGGATTACAAAAACCGGGCAAGAGCTCGCAAAAAAAAACCAGTTCCAATATGGAAATGGTTGGGAATTGGCGCCTTGATAGCGGGGTTTGTTACTTTTTTAATATTTCTGCAGGACAATAAAGGCGATCCGATTCCTACCGCTCGTAGGTCTCCACCGCCCCAAATTGTGAAGAAAGTGAATAAGCGTAAGGAGAGGGAAAAGAAAAAGGCGGAATTTCAGTTCTATACTATCCTAGAGCGGGAACGGAAAATCCCCGATTACGAAGTTAAAATTCGAAAAAGAGAGGAACAACTCGGCCGAGCAAAACCAGGGCGTTATGAGTTACAGGCAGGATCTTTTCGGAAATTCGCCGAGGCTGACAAACGAAAAGCTCAATTGGCTTTATTAGGCGTTGAATCCCGAATCGAGAAAATAATGGTGGGTGATACTCGTTGGAATAGGATAAAAATCGGCCCTTTTTTCGATATGGTTAAAGTTGATAACGTACGCTCCCAGTTGCGGGAAAATAGTATAGATGTTGTAGTCATGAAAGCGGATTGATGTTTAAAAGAGTTTCGAATTCCCTAATGTCGTTGTTGCTATGTTTCCTCATCATCGGGTGTTCATTGGAACCGGTAAAGCATGAAGCTGCTATTGCTTCATCGGAAACGCTTGAAGCCTCAGAAAAAGGTTGGTGGTATGCGAGGTTTCGTATGAACTGGCCAGAACATTCTGATCCGGTTTGGCATATGGATTCGATGGTGGCGCATTTGGTTGTCTCACCCGTTTTGGATGAGAAACGTCCGCAAATTGAGCTATGGCGGTTTCACCGAAGAGCACGTAGGGATGGAGCGGGTCACCAATTCAGTTTTATCTTTTACTCAACCCCTGATACGGCCTCGAAGATTTATCAGGCGCTTGAGTCGAATGCTTCCTTGAAAAGGTTAATAGCCGAAGGGAAGATTGAAAAATTGGTGTTTGACAATACTGGGGAAATCAAAAGACCTAATATCGAAGATACAAGTGACCCAGTTTGGGACGAAATTATTCAGAAATCTTGGCCTTATTACATCATGGGCGTCAGTGAAATGTGGTTGGATATGGTCGAGCGGGTTGTTGCTTATAACAAAGATAAAGCGGATACTTCCGAAGAATTCTACGATTACGTCCACAATACGGTTACACTCCTTTGGAAAAAGGAAGGAAATCATGCTTTTCTCCATCATTTGAATGGGTTGTTTGCGTATAGACCCATGGTGATAACCGAGCGAAAATTAATGACCTTTTAGGTGATTGTTCACAGTATATATTTTAACTCGCTCCACCTATATTCCGCACTTTTGTCACAAAGGCACCTGTAGGATTTTTGAAATGGTCATGAATGGCCCAAGGTGTAATATGTGGGAAGTAAAAGTTCTCGGTTATTTCTGTAATTCCAGTCCGTTGTCCTTGTTGTAAAACAAATCAGAAGTAATCTGATTAGTAGTGCTGTGGCGGTTAGGCTATTACTGGTACCATGAGAGCAAATAATAAGAAAAATTAATTTTATGAAAATATTAGTGATTGGCGGTGGGGGCCGCGAACATGCGCTGGTATGGAAGCTGGCTGAGTCGAGTAGAACTCAACGTATTTTTGTGGCACCCGGCAATGCTGGTACGGCAATGGAACCTAAAACCGAAAATATACCAATAGACGCGGATGACATACCTAAGCTTTTGGAGTTTGCAATAGATCATAAGGTCGATTTAACCGTGGTTGGACCAGAAGTACCTCTAGTTGCTGGTATCGTCGATGAATTTGAAGCCGTAGGAATGGCATGTTTTGGCCCTAAACGGTTGGCAGCGCGAATGGAAGGTTCTAAATCTTTTAGCAAAGGATTTCTGTCCAGACATAATATTCCAAGCGCTGAATACCGAGTATTTACCGATCCAGTAGAGGCTTGTCGGTATATTGATGATGTAGGCGCCCCGATTGTGGTTAAAGCGGATGGTCTTGCCGCTGGTAAAGGGGTTGTTATCGCGCAGACGGTTAAAGAGGCGAATGATGCAGTACGAAGCATGCTTTCGGATAATATTTTTGGTGAGGCGGGTACACAAGTTGTTATTGAAGAATTTCTAACGGGTGAGGAAGCTAGTTTTATCGTCATTGCCGATGGAAAACATGCGCTGCCGCTGGCAACATCGCAAGATCATAAAGCACGCGATAATGGAGACCTAGGCCCAAATACTGGAGGAATGGGAGCTTATTCTCCAGCGCCGGTGGTCACACCAGAAATTCATCGGCAAGTTATGCGAGATATTATTCGACCGACCTTGGATGGTATGGCTTCAGAAGGGATGCCATATACCGGGTTCCTTTACGTAGGGCTGATGATCAACGCAGATGGTCAAGCAAAAGTATTGGAATATAACTGTCGCTTAGGCGACCCTGAGACCCAGCCGATCATGATGCGTTTAAACAGCGACTTGGTTGAATTATGCCAAGCGGCGCTTGACCAACGTCTGGACGCTGTCGAGTTAGACTGGGATGCTCGTGTTGCCTTAGGTGTAGTTATGGCTGCGGGTGGTTACCCTGGTTCTTACCGTAAAGGTATTATGATTAGGGGGTTGCCAAATCAGGCAAGTGATAGCCATAAACTATTCCACGCAGGAACTCGGTGTCGGGAAGGTGGACAAATTGAGACAAATGGAGGGCGGGTATTCTGTGCTTGTGCTTTGGCGGATTCAATTAAAGGTGCACAAGAAGCTGTCTATCGCCTTGTTGAATCGGTCCATTGGGATGATGCCTATTATAGGACCGATATCGGGTACAAGGCTTTAAAATCCTAGTAGTTGGGGCGCAAATAAATCGGTGGATTTCACTGCTAACCGGGTTTATGTGTGGTGGAGTATACATTTTAAGGTCTTGAACCGAATCTGGGGTGGAGTTATAAAGCTGAATCAACAAAGGGCTGTTGATTTTGTGTGCTTTTTAATTGGTTTTCGAGTCGAAGAAACTGTGCTTCCCAATATTTTCGATTTTGTCGCCATCCCCCAGTGGTTAATTGTTTGCGGCCGACTTTGATTTCCTGAGTTGCTTGTTCTGTTTCCCCGGTTACAAGTAGCATTTCGATTAAATTTCTGCGATAAGCGCTGTCGGCTGGAAACATTCCTGCTACTTCATCCAAAATAGTGATGGCTGCTTGGTGGTCTCTAAGAATATTGGTGTAATACGATGCAAGCTGGGTTAACGTTTTGGCTTTATCACCGCGTTTGAGCGTTGGATTTTTTAGCATATTTCCAAATAAATTAAGCACATCATTGGGGGGCAGAGTGCAGAGACCCTTTGCGGTGCAGACGACCAATTTTTGGAATGCAGTGAGTGTGGTGGGCCGTACGCGCTCTTTTCTTAACCGCTCGCTCAGGATTTTGAGTGTTTCAGTTGATGGCTGTTGATGATCCATGAAGGCGATATGGATTAGCGCAAATAATGGTATTGGGTCGGAGTCGTTAAGTTTAGAGCTGATTTCTAAATGTTTTTGTGCTTGAGCTAAATATCTTGATTGTTTTGTTCTGACGAACAATGTGATATAGGCCCTCCCTAGCTCATATTGGGTTCTTGGAGAGTTTGGATGATGTGCTGCTTCCATGCTCGTTAGTCCAATCAAA
>Ga0209992_10001153_pt1 | contig 29660 bp, 27 predicted proteins | sample 2SBtaG_2_FD_182564 | JGI IMG/M metagenome (GOLD analysis project Ga0209992, IMG submission 182564) | Deep subsurface microbial communities from Kolumbo volcano to uncover new lineages of life (NeLLi) - 2SBTROV12_ACTIVE470 metaG (SPAdes)... | ecosystem: Environmental > Aquatic > Marine >... | reverse complement strand
ACGTTCCTTCAGGCGATCGGCTCTGGGTGACGAGCCTCGGGTGATCGGCATTGGGTGATCGGCATTGGGTGATGAGCACAGCGACCTGATCTGAACCCGCCGTGCTAGCATGCGAACATGTGTTCGATGCAAGCCAGCGCGTCGATCCTTCACGCGGATCTCGACGCCTTCTATGCCTCGGTCGAGCAGCGCGACGATCCTGCGCTCCAGGGGCGTCCCGTGCTCGTCGGGGGCGGTGTGGTGCTGGCGTGCAGCTACGAGGCCAAGGCATGCGGAGTGCGCACCGCGATGAACGGCGTTCAGGCGAGGGCGTTGTGCCCCGACGCCGTGGTCGTCGAGCCGCGGATGGCGGCCTATACCCAGGCCAGCCGGGATGTGTTCGAGATCTTCGACGATGTCACGCCGTTGGTGGAGGGCATCTCGATCGACGAGGCCTTTCTCGACGTCAGCGGCCTTCGCCGATTGGTCGGGCCGCCACGCCAGATCGCCGAGCTGCTCCGCACCAGGGTGCGCGACGAGGTCGGGCTCGCGATCACCGTGGGAGTGGCGCGAACCAAGTTCCTCGCGAAGGTGGCGTCGGGCGTCGGCAAGCCAGATGGTCTGCTGGTCGTCGAACCCGACGGGGAGCTCGACTTCTTGCACCCGCTGCCGGTCCAGCGGCTCTGGGGTGTGGGGCCGATCACGGCGGACAAGCTGGCCGCCAAGGCGATCCACACGGTCGGTGACGTCGCCCGGCTCCAGGTCGGGGCGCTCACCTCGATTCTCGGGCCGGCGGCGGGCCGGCACATTCACGCTCTCGCCCACAACCTCGACCCTCGGCCCGTCGAGACCCGGGTCCGCCGGCGCAGCATCGGATCACAGCACGCACTCGGGCGCCGCAAGCGAAGTCGCAGCGAGATCGACGACGTGCTCCTCGGGCTCGTCGATCGGGTGACCAGACGCCTGCGAACCGGTGAGCGGGTGGCCCGAACCGTGACCCTGCGCTTCCGCCACGACGACATGAGCAGGGCGACCCGCTCGCACACTCTCGATCAGGCCACCCACGACACCGACACGGTGCTCGAGGCGGCTCGACGGCTACTCGACGCGCGCTGGGACGACCTGCAGTCGACCGGTCTCACGCTTCTCGGGCTAGCACTGTCGAACCTCGAGGACGCCGACGCTGTGCAGCTGGGGCTTCCGTTCACGGCGAGATCGCGACCCGATCGCGATGCCGTTGTCGACCAGGTGCGGGAGAAGTTCGGGTCGGGGGCCATCACCCGGGCCGGGATCGTGTCGCACTCCCACATCGAGATGCCCCAACTGGAGGATCCCGGGCCGCCCGCGAGCCACTCCTGAGGCTCAGCGCGGCTCGGGGAGCTCGTATCCGAGGAGCGAGAGGCTGTCGAGCGTGCGCTCCAGGCTCGGTTGGAGGGAGCGTTGGATCCATACGGGCAGGTCTGGGTCGACGAGTCCGTCGAGCACCGGCAGCACCTGCATCCGGGAGCGATCGACCCAGGTGGGCGTGAACTCGAAGCCGGTCACGCGCGGGTTGCGCTCGTCGTCGTCGACAACCGTCAGCTCCACCACCACGCCGTCCTGGCTGTATGCGGTGCAGCAGACCGGTTCCTGGTTGGAGAGAAAGTTCCCGAGCCCGTACAGGACGAGGGTGTCGCCGATCCAGGTGACCGGCTGGATCACGTGCGCATGATGGCCCACGATCACGTCCACGACGCCGCTCTCGGCCAGCAGCGTTGCCCAGCGGATCTGTTCGTCGTTGGGCTGGCGGACGTATTCGCTGCCCCAATGCATCGACACGATCACCAGCTCGGCACCCGCCGCCCGCGCTCGATGCGCATCGGCCACGATGCGGTCGGGGTCGATGAGGTCGACTCGCCACGCCTCGTCGGGGGGAAGCGCGAACCCGTTGATCCAGTAGGTGTAGGAGAGGTGGGCCACCGTGATGTCGTTGACGGTGTACAGCGTGGGCGTGTCGGATTCCTCCGGGCTACGTGCGGTTCCGGCGTGGCCCAGGGCGGCCGCGTCCAATACATCGAGCGTGGCGTCCACCCCGTCTTCGAGTTGGTCGAAGGCGTGGTTGCTCGCGGTCGAGCAACCATCGAACCCGGCATCGGCCAGCGCGTGCGCGAGCTCCGCCGGGCCGTTGAAGAACGGGAAAGCGCTGAACGCGCCGTCGAAAGCGAGCGGCGATTCGAGGTGACACAGCGCGAGGTCGGCGGCCCTGATGGTCGGAGCGATCCGAGCGAAGAGTGGCCCGAAGTCGTAGATCGCCGTCGAGTCTGCCGCGTTGCGGCGACCTTCGCGGCCCACCGCGAGGTGCGTGATCAGGTCGCCGGTGACGATGATCGTCGCGGACCTGGGTGGTGCGAGCGTGGTTCTGGTGATGGTGGTGGTAGAGGAGACGGCGGCCGTCGTTGGTGCCGTGCTGGTCGGACCCGCTGCGACCGCGGTGGACGGTGCCGCGGATGGGGTGGTCGTCGTGGGGCTGGTCGCTGCGGGTGCGGCGGGGATGGCTTGCGACTCCCGGTCGTTGGCGACGAGGGCGATCGTCACGGCGGTTCCGAGCACGACAGCCACACCCAGACCCCGCCACCACGCACTCGCCGACACTGTCGAGAGCCTAGAACCGCGGCTCGGACCACGGCACGATGGGACAGCTCGCGTCGCGGTGCGAACGGCGCATACCCTGGCCGAGTCCGTCTGGCTCGTGGAGGTCGAAGTGTTCATCAACGGCGAATGGGTCGATGCCGTCTCAGGGGCGACGTTCGAGGTCACCAATCCGGCGACCGGCGAGGTCATCGGCCAGGTGCCAGACGGTGGCGCGGATGACGCAACGCTCGCGATCGACGCCGCGGCGGACGCATTCGCCTCGTGGTCTGCCACCACGGCGTACGAGCGCTCGCGGGTGCTCTACAAGGCGTGGGAGCTGATGACCGAGCGGAGCGAAGACCTCGCCCGGCTGATGACCACCGAGCAGGGCAAGCCGCTACGTGCCTCGCGCGCCGAGGTCAAGTACGCCGCCGACTTCCTGATCTGGTTCGCCGAGGAGGCGAAGAGGGTGACGGGGGAGTGGCTGCCGTCGCAGCGGCCCGACCAGCGGTTCCTCTCGGTTAAGGCGCCCGTGGGTGTTGTGGGGGCGATCACCCCGTGGAACTACCCGATCTCGATGCTCACCCGGAAGATGGGCCCCGCGCTCGCCGCCGGCTGCACGATCGTTCTCAAGCCGGCCGAGGCGACACCGCTGTGCGCGAAGGCCACCTACGACGTATTCACCGATGCCGGAGTCCCCGCCGGGGTGATCAACATGGTCACCGCTGCCGACCCGCGGCCCATCGGCGACGTTCTCACAGGCGACCCCAGGGTGGCCAAGCTCACCTTCACCGGCAGCACCGCCGTCGGTCGTCAGCTTGCAGCGAAGTCAGCGGCGAACCTCCAGCGCATCTCCGTCGAGCTCGGCGGGCACGCCCCGTTCATCGTCTTCCCAGACGCCGACCCAGTTCACGCGGCCAAGGGCGCCGCTGCTCTCAAGTTCCTCAACGCGGGCCAGGCCTGCATCTCTCCCAACCGGCTCTATGTCCACGAGGACATGGCAGTGGACTTCAGCGCCACCATCTGCGAACGGGTCGCTCGCCTCGAGACCGGAAACGGTCTCGAAGACGGAATCGGCGTCGGACCCCTCGTCAACGACGCCGCGGTCGCCAAGGTCGAAGCCCAGGTCGAGGACGCGAGGGACAAGGGAGCAGGCGTGCCCGTCGGGGGAGCTCGCCTGGTGGATGGTCCCCATGCCAACGGGCACTTCTTCGCCCCCACAGTGCTCACCGATGTCACCGACGACATGACCATCTACCGCGAAGAGACCTTCGGGCCCGTCGCCCCGGTGATCACCTACAGCGACACCGACCAGGTGCTCGAAATGGCCAACGACACCAACTACGGCCTCGCCGCCTACGTGTACACACGAGACATCGGGACCGCGATGCGTGCCTTCGAAGGTCTGCGGTTCGGGATCATCGGGATCAACGACGTCAACCCCACATCGGCCTCGGTGCCATTCGGCGGCATGGGCGACTCGGGAATCGGTCGCGAAGGTGGCCACGAGGGCATCGACGAGTACCTCGAGACAAAAACCGGCGGCTTCGCCATCTGAGAGGCGGCTTCGCCATCTGAACGGCGGCTTCGCAGCGTGGGAGAGGCTTCGCCTGAAACCGGCGGCTTCGCCATCTGACCGGCGGAGTGCGAGCGCGCCAGTTGTGGCGCGGTCCCACTCGGCGAGGACCAGTGACGGCCCGGGGTCGACCCCGGTCCCTACACTGCGGGCATGAGTCATCACGGTGCGGCGACCCAGGAGCGGAAACCCCTGCTCAGGGGTGTCTCGCACCAACTCGCGGCCGTCGTGGCGGCGACCCTCGCGCCGCTGTTGATCGTGAGCGCACCGGGGGTCGGGCCGAGATTCGTGGTCGCGCTGTATGCGGTGGCGATCGTTCTGCTGTTCGCGGTCAGCGCCGCCTATCACCGGGTCGCATGGAATGAACGGGCCAGGGCCGTGATGCGCCGCCTCGATCACTCGATGATCTTCGTGGCCATCGCGGCGACCTACACCCCGATCGCCACCTTCGTCTTCCCGACCCGAACGACAGCACTCGTGCTCGCCCTCGTCTGGGCAGGCGCCGTGGTCGGGATGGTGATGCGGCTGTGGTGGCACGGTGCCCCGTACTGGGTCGTTGCGCTTCCGTATCTCGCCGTCGGCTGGGTCGGGCTCATCGCACTCGGCGCGATCTGGAACGGGCTCGGCGCCGCGGGCTTCACCCTGATCGTGGTCGGCGGCGGCCTCTTCACCGTCGGTGCGGTCGTGTACGCACTCCATTGGCCCAACCCGTCACCGCGGTGGTTCGGCTACCACGAGATCTTCCACGCTTTCGTCGTCGCCGGGATCGCCGTGCACTACGTAGCCGTCGCGTTCTACGCGGTGCCCAAGGCCACCTGAGACTCAGCCCAGGCGATCGATGAGATCCCACAGGCGATCGACGTGGCGTTGCTCGACGCGTGATTGGCCAATCGACACCCTGATGATCGGTCGGTCATCGAGAACCGACGGCGTCCAGTACATGTCGCCGGTTGCGTTCACCGCGGCGGCGAGCGCTTCGGTCGCTGCGTCGGACTCCACGCAGCGGAAACACACCAGCGCGAAGGGATGCGGTGCAACGAGCTCGAACCGCGGGTCTGTCTCGAGCCGGGATGCGAGGTCGTCGGCGAGGGCCACGTGGTGGCGAACCATCGCCCGGATCCCTTCGGCCCCGTACGAACGCAGCACCCACCAGAGCTTGAGCGAGCGGAACCGTCGTCCGAGCGGGACGTGCCAGTCCCGGTAGTCGATGACCGCTCCCGACTCGCTCGCCTCGTTCTTGAGATACGGCGGCAGGATGCTCAGACAGTCGATCAGCGGGGCCCGGTCGGCGACGAAGAAGGCGCTGCAATCGAAGTTGACCATCATCCACTTGTGCGGATTGAAGGTGTAACTGTCGACGAGTTCGAGCCCGTCCTGATGGTGGCGAAACTCCGGGCAGATCATGGCCGTCCCGGCATAGGCGGCATCGACGTGGTGCCACATGCCGTGCTGCCCGGCGATTTCGGCGATCGCCCGAACCGGGTCGACGCCGGTCGTGCCGGTCGTGCCAACCGCTGAGCCCACGAAGGTGGGGATCAGGCCGGCGGTGACGTCCGCGTCCACCGCCGCCCGCAGCGCCTCTGCGTCCATCGCTTGGTCGGCGTCGACACCGACCAGCCGGACGTGGCGGTAGCCGGCCACGTTGGCGCCCTTCTCGATCGAGCTGTGCGCCTGCGCAGAGGTGTATGCCACGAGGTCGCCGATGTCGTGGCCCGCGGAAGTGGCTCGGTGTCGGGCCACCACAAGCGCGGTGTGGGTGCTGTCCGACGCACTCATCTGGAGCACGCCGCCGCCGGCCTCGGTGGTCTTCCAGCCCGCCGGGAGGCCGAGAAGATCGACCAACCAATCCATCACCTGGGTCTCGATCTCGGTGCAGGCGGGGGAGGTCGACCAGAGCATTCCCTGGATTCCGAGGCCGGCAGAGGCGAGTTCGGCCAGGACCGACGGCGGAGACGTGTTGGCCGGAAAGTAGGCGAACCAGTTGGGGTTCTGCCAGTGCGTGATGCCTGGCATCACCACCCGGTCCAGGTCGGCGAGAACGTCCTCGAAAGGCTCGGCGGCCTCGGGAGCGGCGTCGGGCAGCTGAGCCCGGATCGAGCCCGGCTCCACCTCCGACAGCACGGGGAGGTCCTCGACCCGGTCGTAGTAGTCGGCCAGCCAATCGATCAGTGCGTGGCCGTGTCGGCGGAACTCGTCAGCGTCCATGTGCTCGGGCCCCACGCTCGCTACCTCCCCTCGGCGATGCTCGACGCCCGCTCTGCCCACCGCAGGTCGTACGGGCTCAATCCGCCGACGTCGTGTGTTGTCAGCCGCACCGACACCGAGCTGTAGACGTTTCGCCAATCCGGATGGTGATTGAGCTCCTCGGACAACTCCGCGCACGTGGTCATGAACCCGAACGCCTCGGCGAAGTCGGCGAAGCGAAAGTCCCGCACGATCTCATCGCCGTCGCGATCCCAGCCAGGGAGGCCCGCGAGGCCTTCGACGATCTCCTCGTCGGACAGAAGCCGATAGTCGCTCATGCGATGATCATGCCAGCGATGACCATCCAGCCGATGACCGATGCCACCGCCACTCCGTCACCCACGAACGGCTCGTTGCGCGTCGGTTGCCCGATGTGGGTCAACCGCGACTGGGTCGGCCGTCAGTTCCCGCCAGACACGCCGCGCGGCGAGGAGCTCGTCGCCTACGCCCGCTGGTGCACCGCTGTCGAAGGGAACACCACCTTCTATGCGGTTCCGAGCGAGGCGGCTGTCGCCCGCTGGGCGGAGCAGGCGCCTCCCGACTTTCGGTTCGCATTCAAGCTGCCGCGGGCGATCACCCACGATCGACGGCTGCGGTCCACAGGCGCCGAGCTGTCCGAGTTCTTGCGGCGCATCGAGCCCCTCCGGGATGTGCTCGGGCCCTTCAGCATCCAATTGCCCGAGTCGTTCGGGCCAGACGACCTGCCCGTGCTGGACCAGTTCGTCAGCGGGCTCAGCGCCGAGTTCGACTGGGCCGTCGAGGTGCGCCATCGGGCATTCGATTCCGGGTCCGACGACGAAGGCCGCCTCAACGAGCTGCTCGTCACAGCGGGAGTCGACCGAGTTCTCTTCTACACCGACCCGCTCTTCGAAACGCCGCCCGACTCGCCCGAGGCTGCCGAGGCTCACCAACGCAAGCCTCGAGTGAAGCTGCGGCCGATCGCGCTGGCGTCGCATCCGGTCGTGCGGCTGATCACCCACGACGACGGTCAGGCACCGATGGCCGACGTGGTCGAACCCTGGCGCAAGTGGTTTCCTCACCTCGCTCGCTGGGTCCGCGATGGTCGCCGCGTGACGGTGTTCGCCCACACTCCGGACAACCTGCGCGCGCCGGACCTGGCGCGGCTCGTGCACGCTGAGGTGCGGGGGTTGGTCCCGGGTCTGGCGCCGTTGCCCGACCCCACCGAGGTCTCGGGTCAGATCGGCCTGTTCTGAGGGTTCGGCCTAGCCTGGCGACATGGTGGGCCGCCGCACCTACGACAAGATCAACGCAGAGATCGACCTGCCAGGCACCTTCGGCGCGGTGCTGCTCGTCGTGGCGCTCGGACTGTCGTTGTCGAGCTGGGCGACCGACGCCCTCGAAACCATGGCGGTCGCGGTAGCGGGCCTGGGCCCACTGGTCGTCGCGACCGGGTTGGGTGGACGCTTCTCGAAGGTCGTGCAGATGCGGGCGAACGTGCTGTACGTGCTGCTCTGGGCGGCGGTGCTCTTCGAGCTCCAGCGCCGGAACGAGACGCTGGCGCTTGTCGTTCTCATCGTCCCGCCGGCGTCGGCCGTCGTCGTCAAGCTGCTCCCGTGGTTCGTGCGCCGCCTGCTCTCCGACGTCGATCTGGCGGCCGTCTCGGGGCCCCCGCCCGGGCTTCACTAGACGACAACCGGACCCCGACGGACGCAAACGGACAGTCGCCGGACCGATTCGGACAGGGTGCACCGAGACCATTCCCACGGGCCTTCCCAGGCCATACCGTCGCCACCGTGACATCGAGCACCGACCCAGCCACGAGCGCAGGCCCCACCACGAGCGCCGTACCCCGGAGGCAGCCGTCGCTTCCGTTCGTCTGGACGGTTGCCGGGCTCGTCGTGACGGGTTGGGGGCTCAACTTCGTGTTCGCCAAGGAGGCGCTCGACCAGGTCGATGTCGGCCCGTTCAACTTCGTCCGCTTCGGCGGGATGGTCCTGCTGGGCTGGGTTGTCGTCCTGGCGGGCGGTCGTCCAACACCGGTACGACCGCAAGACCGCCGTCGGCTCGTGATCGTGGCGGTCGTCGGCTTCTGCGGCTACGTGTTCGGTTTCAGCGTCGGGCTCTCGCTGACGAGTGCTTTCTCGGCCTCACTGCTGCTCGCCATGGTGCCGCTCTTCGTCGTCATCTTCACTGCTGTCGTCGAACGGCGAGCCCCGACCATCGGGACCGTCGCAGCGTTGGTGCTCGCGATCGTGGGGTCGGTGGTTTTCGTCACCGCACGGACATCGGTGGAGGTGGGCTGGGGTGACGTGATCACCGTAGGAGTTGCCGCGTGTTACGGCGGCTACCTGATGCTCAACCGGGCCCTCGTCGACCACTATTCGCCGTTCACGCTGACGACCTACGCCTCCACCCTGGCCGCGATCCCGATTCTCGCCGCAACCGCCCCAACGCTGGCGGGGCAGGACTGGGGCGCCGTCGACGCGACGGGCTGGGCCGCCATGGCCTGGGTGATCATCGGGCCGGTGTTCGTCGCGTGGTCGGTGTGGAACTGGGTCCTGCGGCACCTGTCCGCCCAGCAGGTGGCGCCCCTGCTGTTCACCGTGCCCGTGATCAGCGGATGCGCAGCCTGGCTGCTCCTCGACGAGGCCATCGTCGCCGGTCAGATCGTGGGCGCCGGGCTGGTCGTCGTGGGGCTGGTGGTCAACCAGCGCACCGCCTGACAGCAGCGAGAGTCGGTTGTCGTACGGCTCAGTCGCCGTACCAGTGAACGCCGCCGGTGCCCTTCTGGCGAGCGATCTCAGCCTGAGCCATCGTCAGCTTCGCGAGTTGGTTCATGTGCACTTCGTCCGGCCCGTCGGCGATCCGCATGAGGCGGCCCATCACGTACATGTCCGCGATCGGCGTGTCGCCCGACACGCCCTTGCCGCCGAAGATCTGCATGGCCCGCTCGGCCACGTCGTGAGCCAGCTTGGGACCGACGATCTTCACCATCGAGATGTAGTCGCGGGCACCCTTCGCCCCCGCCTTGTCCATCTCCGCCGCCGCCTTCAACACCAGGAGCCGCGTCTCCTCGATCTGGCACCGCATGCGAGCGATGTCCTGGCGAACCGAGCTGAACTCGCTGATCTTGCGACCGAACGGCTCACGCTGCTCGGCCCTCGCACAGACGAGGTCCAGCATCCTTTGAGCCATACCGACGTTGGTCATCGCGTACTGGAAACGGCCGGGACCGAGGCGGCCCTGAGCGATCTCGAAACCGCGGCCCTCCCCGAGGATGATGTTGTCGATCGGAACCCGGACATCGTGGTACGCCAGCTCGCCATGCCCCGCGGGTGAGTGATAGTTGCCGAACACGCTGAGCGGGCGAACGACCTCGAGGCCCGGAGTGTCCTTCGGAACGATCACCATCGAGTGCCGCTGATGGCGCGGGTCGTCGGGGTTCGACACACCCATCGTGATCACGAACTCGCACAACGGGTGGTAGATGTTGGAGCTCCACCACTTGCGGCCGTTGAGCACGTAGTGGTCGCCGTCCCGGTCGATCCGCAGCTCCATGTTGGTGGCGTCTGAGCTCGCGACCTGCGGCTCGGTCATCCCGTACGTCGAACGGATACGCCCCTCCAGCAGCGGGCGAAGCCACTGATCCTGCTGCTCGGGTGTGCCGTACTTGGCCAGCACCTCCATGTTCCCGCGATCGGGCGCCGAGCAGTTGAACACCTCGAACGACCACGGAAGCCGACCCATCACCTCCGCGAGCGGAGCGAACTCGAGATTGGTGAACCCCGGCGACCAGTCGCCGTACTCGGCCGGCAGGAACCAATTCCAGATCCCCGCCTCCTGCGCCTTGGCCTTCAGCTCCTCGACAATCGGCGGCTGCACCCACAGATTCGCCGGATCGTTGATGAACGCGTGATGCTCCTCCTCCGCGGGATACACATGGGCATCCATGAACTCCTCGAGACGCGCCTTGTTCTCCTGGACCTTGGGTGAATAATCGAAATCCATATCTCCGCTCCGCTGAGCCCGTTCCGGCCACGGAGGCTATATCTCCGCTGCGCTGAGCCCGTTCCGGCCACGGAGGCCGAGCCGTCGTCGGTTACTCCGCTCGCGCCCGCTCGGCGCGTTGGGTCCACAGGTTTGCACACCATGTCTCCGCTCCGCTGAGGGCGTTCCGGGCACGCAGCCCAAGCCGCCGGCTCCTCGTGAGCCGGCTCCCTCCCCTTGGGTGCGCGCCGTAGGTTTACACACCGGGTCTCCGCTGCGCTGGGCCCGTTCCGGCCAATTAGGTTCCAGGAGCGCTCCTGGAACCTAAACCTAACGCTTCGCTAGTGTCGGCGCACCGAGGGAGGGGGCCGTTGTGAGCGAGATCGAGGGCTACGACGTCCAGGCTGTCGAAGCCTGGATCGAGGCGAACTGCGAGGGTCTCCAGCCACCGTTCGACTGGCTGCGCCTCGAAGGCGGACACAGCAACCTCACCTACAGCCTCACGGACCAGAACGGAAACCGCGCGGTGGTGCGCCGGCCGCCGATGGGGGAGCTGCTCCCCAAGGCCCACGACATGCATCGCGAATTCACGATCATCAGCGGGCTCGGGCCGACCGACGTGCCCGTTCCGATCGCGTACGGCTACTGCGAGAGCCCCGACGTCACCGGCGCGCACTTCTATGTGATGAGCCAAGTCGAGGGTCGAGCGCTCTTCACGAAAGAAGACGCAGACGAACACATCCCCCTCGAACACCGAGGAAACGTCGGGATGTCGTTCATGGACGTCCTCGCGTCGCTCCACGCCGTCGACCCCGACGAGGTCGGGCTCGGCGAGCTGGGCAAGAAGGAGGACTACGTCGGACGTCAGATCCGCACCTGGTACCGCAGCTGGCAGGCATCGATCGAAGGCGCCGACTACGACGACCCGGTGCTGCACGAGCTACACGATCTCCTCCAGGGCCGGATTCCCGAACAGGGTCCTGCCCGCGTCGTTCACGGAGACTTCGGCCTCCACAACAACCTCTGGAGTCCCGAGGGCGAGATCATGGCGGTGCTCGACTGGGAGATCTCCACGCTCGGCGACCCGCTCGCCGACTTCGCGTACGCGCTCAACTCGTGGGCCGAACCGACAGACGACCTGCGCAGCACCCAGGAGGGTCCGACGCTCGCCGAGGGCATGGTCGGCCGCGCCGACCTCGTCGATCGATACGCCGATCGCACGGGAGCCGACCTCAGCGATCTGCCCTATTACGTGTGCTTCAACCACTTCAAGACCGCGTGCATCATCCACGGCGTCTACGCCCGCTACATGCAGGGTCAGAAGTCCACCGAGGGCGTCGACCTCGAGCTGTATCGCTCCCGCATCGGCATCTCAGTCGAGCTCAGCAAGAGGGCGGCCGACGAGCTGGAGTGAGGCGCCGCTGATGCCCAAGACCGACTGGAATCCGATCCTGCGGGGCGAGTTCGAGAAGCCGTACTGGGCCGAACTCCAGGGCTTCGTCCAGAACGAGCGACGCAGCGGGCAGGTCTTCCCACCCGAGGACGAGGTGTTCGCTGCGCTGCACCTCACCTCGTACTCGGACATCAAGGTGTTGATCCTGGGTCAGGACCCTTATCACGGCCCGGGGCAGGCGCACGGGCTGTGCTTCTCGGTTCGACCTGGCGTGGATGTCCCCCCGTCGCTCGTGAACATCCACAAGGAGATGCAGAGCGATCTCGGCCTTGCGCCGCCCGGTCACGGCAACCTCGAATCGTGGGCGCGACGGGGCGTGCTGCTGCTCAACGCCGTCCTCACGGTTCGGGCACACAATGCGGGATCCCACCGCAACCGAGGTTGGGAGACCTTCACCGACGAGGTCATCCGGGCCGTGGACGCCAAGCCCGAACGGGTGGTGTTCGTCCTGTGGGGTGCCTATGCCCGCAAGAAGAAGGGCCTGATCGACACGTCCCGCCACGTGATCATCGAGTCTCCGCACCCCTCGCCTCTGAGCGCCCACAACGGATTCTTCGGCACCCGGCCCTTCAGCCGAGCCAACGAGGCACTCGTGGCAGCAGGCCGCGACCCGGTGGACTGGGCCCTTCCCGCCTGATCCTCTCGCCGGGCTCGGGCGTTCAGTGCAGGATGCGGTTGATGAGCTCGGGGACCAGCGGCCCGTCCGGATCGTCGGGGTTCTCCGGCGTCCATTCGACCTGACGCAAGGTGACGATGCCGGCCACCTCCACGGCATCGAGCGTCAGGCGCCCTTCGTGCACGGCGACGCCCCGCGCCCACACGCGCGACAACCAGGACGGCTGCACCCTCGCAACCGCTGAGCTGCCGCGGCCTGCGAGTCGCCCCTCGAGCGCCGGCTCGACGGCCATTCCGACCAGCCCTCTGAACGGCACGAGCGCCGCGCTTCGCACCTGCCCCATCTGCCCGCCCAGACTCGCGACGAACGCACGTCGGAGCCGGAGGCGTACCGCTTCGGCGACATGGGTCACGAGCTGGGGCTCGACATCCCAGTCGGACCGATCCGCCGCGTCCACCACCGACCCGGCGGCGCGGTCGAGAAGTTCGTGGGGCAACGTGATCGTCGCCTCGCACATCGTGGACGCCCGGTCGCGGGGGAGGTCGAACAGAAAGTCCTGCACTCCTTCTGAGCGCAGTCGTTCGAGTGCCGTTCGGAGCCACCACCGCCGCTTGTGGTCCGCATCGTGGTTCGGCGCCCACTCCTCGACGAACCCCCCATCGTCGAGAGCAGCGTCCCAGAGGTCGAGGATCTCCACGCAGCGCGGAATGCGGCCTCCGAGCGCCACGAGTGCCCGCTCTGCGTCGGGTTCGGGGTGGTGAGACAGCCGCAGCGTGCCCGCTTCCCAGGTGATCTCGTGCCGCTGTCCCTCACACTCGGCTTCGAAGGTCACCGACGGGACGCGGTCGAACCAGGGCACGGGGGAGGATATTCGGGCAACCGGCGAAGCGTCTCTGCTGTCGGTTGTCAGCGGGCCGCGATCACCGCAACCTCGACGAGCCACTCGGGGCGGGCCAGTGCCGGCACCGTGACCAGGGTGGAGGCAGCGCGCCGGCCCTCGAGGAATCGGTCGCGGGCAGCCATCACGGGACCGAGGTCCTCGCCCGCGACCGCGTACGTGGTGACCGACACGACATCGGCGCTCTCCATGCCCGCCTCGCGGAGCATCGCGTCGACGTTGGCCCACATGACGTCCGCCTGTTCGCCGATGTCGTCTGGCACCGAGCCGTCTGGAGCGATGGGCACGACGCCGGAGGTGTGCAGCCATGCCCGCGCGTCGGTCGACAACACCGCATGCGCATAGTTGGCAGCGGGCGCAGCGATCGAGTCGGGCGTGATCTCCCGGTTCATCGCGCCATCGTAGGAACCCCGTTCACGCGATGCCGGCGTCGAGGCTGAGCGCCAGCGTTCCCCCGAGCTCGACCGCGTCCTCGAGGTGGGAGTCCTCGACGTCGCCCACCACGAGAAGAGGTGGCCGAAACTCCGTCCATCCCTGACCGGTGACGAGCCGCTGAACGCTCTCGATGGTGCCGGTGCCGTCGTTGCCGGCCTTGACCATCAGCTGCCACGGTTTCCCGCGGGTGCGGTCGAGGCAGTCGTGCCAGATCTCTTCGAAGAAGTGCTTCGTGGCGCCGGCCATCGAGCCGAAGTGTTCCGGCGTGGCGATCACGATCGCGTCTGCGTCGAGCACGTCGGTCGATGTGGCGTCGAGGGCAGGGACGAGACGAACCTCGACGGGTGACGTGGTGGTTTCGTTGGCCATCGCGACGCCGTCAGTGAACGCTGTGACGAGGCGGTCGGTGCCTCCCGCTCGGCTCTGTCGTACCAGCAGAATCGTGGCCACCCACCCAGGTTGCCACCGCCGCAGGTGATCGCAGGTGAGAGGTGGCTGCGGTCCGTACCGGGTCAATCATGACCAGCGACCCGGTACGGACCACACGCGCCAGCTCCGCGCTGAACACGGTCTCCACGATTGAGGTCGACACGTGACAGAGCGACGTGAGGACTCAGGCCGAACACCGTTCGGGAGCCGGGCCGCCGGCCGGGGATACTCTGGCCCGATGCACGATCTCGTGATTCGAGGGGGAACGGTCGTCGATGGGTCGGGAGCGCCACGCATCGTCGGCGCCGATGTCGCCGTCGATGGCGGACTTGTGAGCGAGATCGGTCAGGTGTCCGCCAACGGGAAGCGCGAGATCGACGCGGATGGCCAGCTCGTTCTGCCCGGCTGGGTCGACATTCACACCCACTACGACGGTCAGGCGACCTGGGATCCGGAGCTGACGCCCTCCTCCTGGCACGGGGTCACCACCGCGGTGTTCGGCAACTGCGGTGTCGGGTTCGCGCCGGTTCGACCGGGCTCGGAGGACTACCTGATCAACCTGATGGAGGGGGTGGAGGACATCCCCGGGACGGTTCTCGCCGAGGGCATCGACTTCACCTGGGAGAGCTACCCGCAATACCTGGACGCCCTCGATTCGATGGCCCGCGTGATGGACATCGGGAGCCAGCTCCCGCACGGCGCGTTGCGGTTCTACGTGATGGGCGAACGAGGAGCCGATCACGCCGCAGAGCCGACTGCCGAGGAGCTGGTGGCAATCGAGGAGCTCGTCGCTGAGGGGTTTGCCGCCGGGGCACTGGGATTCAGCACGAGCAGAACGACCAAGCACAAGGCGGCCGACGGGCGATTGACACCGTCGCTGTCGGCCGGGGATCCCGAGTTGGCCGCTGTCGCGCGAGCCATGCGGACGGCTGATGCGGGCGTGTTGCAGGTCAACAGCGACTTCGGGCCCGGCGAGTTTGCCCAGTTCAGGCAGGCTGCAGAGCTGTCGGGCCGCCCGCTGTCTGTGCTCGTGCTTCAGGTGGACAACGCGCCCGACCTGTGGCGAGAGACGCTCGATCATGTGCACGAGGCCAACCGAGCGGGGGTCACCGCGACCGCCCAGGTCGGCTGCCGGCCCATCGGGGTGATGCTCGGCCTCGACGCCACAGTCAACCCGTTCGGCAACCACCCCGCATACCGAGCGATCGCCGAGATGCCGACGGCCGAGCGTGCAGCACGGATGCGCAACGACGAAGCGCTGCGGCACACGCTCGTGCACGACAGGCCCGCGGACTCCCATTCGAAGTGGATGGACTATGCCCTGACGCGGGCATACGAGCTCGACGAACGGCTGGACTATGAGCCGTCACCCTCCGACGCCGTGGCCAGCCGGGCCCAGAGCGAAGGCTCGTCGGCGTGGCAGCTGGCACTCGACCTGCTGGCGGCCGGCGACGGCTCGACGCTTCTGCTCTATCCGTTCGAGAACTACCACGGCGGCTCGCTCGATGAGATTCGGGAGATGCTCGTCGATCCGCATTCGATCTGCGGGATCGGCGATGCGGGGGCGCACGTCGGCACGATCTGCGATGCGTCGTATCCCACCTACCTGCTCACCCACTGGGCGAGGGATCGCACGCGGGGCGAGGGCCTGGACCTCGAGTTCCTCGTCAACAAGCAGGCTCGCCGGACCGCCGAGACCTTCGGACTGTTCGACCGCGGGCTACTGCAGCCGGGCTACCGCGCAGACATCAACGTGATCGACTTCGACTCACTGTCGGTCGGCAGACCCGAACTGATCTACGACCTCCCGGCTGGGGGCAAGCGACTCGTTCAGCGGCCGTCTGGCTATACGCACACCTTCGTCGCAGGGGTCGAGACGTTCGCAGGCGGCGAACCCACGGGGGAGCGGCCAGGACGGCTGGTGCGGGGAGCACGGCCGGGGCCCACCCAGTGAGCACTCCGGCCCGACAACGTTTCCGGGAGACTCTGAACGGACCCGATGTGGTGTTCGCGCCCCTCACCCTCGATCCGCTCTCGGCCCTCATGGTGGAGCAGATGGGCTTCGGGGCGGGCTACCTCAGCGGCGGCGCCCTGGGCTTTCAGTACGCCGTGTCGGAGGCCTTGCTCACCTCGACCGAGATCGCCGGCGTCGCCCGCCGGATCACCCAGCGGTCCGGCCTCCCGCTCATCGTCGATGGGGGAGTCGGGTTCGGCGACCCTGTGCACGTGCAGCGAGCGGTCTGGGAGTTCGAGGCAGCTGGAGCGGTGGCGGTGGAGTTCGAGGACCAGGTCTCGCCCAAACGGGTGCACCACCACGTCGGTGTCGAGCACCTCGTGAGCGTCGAGGAGATGTGCGCCAAGGTCGCGGCGGCAGTGGAGGCCCGCTCCGACGACGACTTCCTGGTCATCGCTCGTACGGGGGGAATGCGCCACGAAGGGCTCGACGCAGGCGTCGCCCGCCTGCAGGCCTACGTCGACGCCGGCGCAGATATCGCGATGGCATTCTGCCGCGATCAGGACCTTCGTCACGTGGCCGACGAGGTGGATGCGCCGCTGGCCACCATCACGGGCCTGGACCAGCACTCCGCCGACGACTGGGCGGGATTCGGGTGGTCGCTGATCATCGACGCCTTCACCGGCCAAGCGCTCGCGGTCAACACGGTCAGGGCGGCATACGAGTCGTTCGTGGAGTCGGGCACCACGGGCGTGGAGATCGACGGAATGGGCCTCCATCGCGAGCTGGTCCAGCTGTGCGGTCTCGAGCCACTCCTCGACCTCGAACGCCGAACCACGGAGCGTGATGGATGAACGACCTGCCTCTGTCCGACATCGTGGTGCTCGACCTCACGATCGCACGCGCCGGCCCCACCGCTGTGCGCCAGCTGGCCGACTGGGGTGCGGACGTGATCCGCATCGAATCGCCGCGGGAGGGGTTCAGCGCAGGCGGTCACCGTTCACCCGACTACCTCAACCTGCACCGCAACAAGCGGTCCGTCGGGATCGATCTCAAGGCACCTGAGGGCCGTGAGCTGCTGCACCGTATGGTCGCCCAGGCCGACGTCGTGGTCGAGAACATGCGGGTCAACGTCAAGCACCGGCTCGGCTTCGATTGGGACACCTTGTCGGCGATCAACCCACGAATCATCCTGGGTTCGATCAGCGGATTCGGTCAGACCGGGCCCTATTCGGACCGGGGTGGCGTGGACCAGATCGCTCAGGGCCTCGGCGGGATGATGCGCGTCACGGGTCTTCCAGGGCAGGGCCCCGTGCGTGCGGGCGTGGCGATCTCCGACGTCACGGCGGGCCTTCAGCTCGCCATCGGCATCATGGTGGCGCTGCACGATCGCCAGAGAACGGGACGCGGCCGCTGGGTCCACACGTCGCTGCTCGAGTCGATGATCGGGATGCTCGACTTCCAGGCCGCCCGTTGGACCGTCGCCAGGGAGGACCCGCCCCAGGCGGGCAACGACCACCCCACGTTCATCCCGATGGGCATGTATGAGACGAGCGACGGGTACATCAACCTCGCGGCATCCGGCGGGCGCCTGTGGGATGCGTTCTGCAAGGAGATCGGCCTGCCCGAGCTGCTCACCGACGAGCGCTTCGACCATTCTCGGAAGCGGTCGGAGAGGCGTGACGAGTTGAACGAGATCATCTCGGCGCGGCTCCGCGAGAGCTCCACCGAGAATTGGGTCGAGCGCCTGAACGCGGTCGGGGTGCCCTGCGGGCCGGTCAACACGGTCGCGGAGGCGTTCGCCGATCCCCAGGTCCAGCACCTGGGAGTCGCCGCGCCCGTGTCGCACCCGGGCGCGGGCGACATCGAGGTCGTGAAGAACGCCACCAACCTCGAGGGGGTCCCCAACGACATTCGACGACCCGCGCCCGAACACGGCGAGCACTCCGAAGAGATACTCACCCAGTTCGGTCTGTCGGCCGACGAGATCGCGGAGCTGCGCGCCGCCGACGTCGTCTGACCCCCGTCTGCTCTCGGGGTGGCCGGCGGCGCGGGGCGCTCCGGCGAGGGTCTAGAGGCTGCCCGCCGCAGCGAATCCGGTGTCGAGGTCGGCGATGATGTCGTCGATCGTTTCGAGCCCGACCGACAGGCGCACCATGCCGGCAGTGACGCCGGTGGCCTCTTGCTCCTCGGGGGTCAGCTGGCTGTGGGTCGTGCTGGCCGGGTGGATCGCAAGGCTGCGTACGTCGCCGATGTTGGCCACGTGGCTGTGCAGGTCGAGGCTCTCGACGAACTTCTGCCCCGCCTTCAGCCCGCCGTCGATGCCGAATGCCAACACCGACCCGGCGCCGCGCGGCATGTACTTCTTGGCTGCCGCGTTCCACGGGCTCGAGGCGAGACCGGCGTACTGGACCCATTCGACCTGCTGGTGGCCGGCCAGGTAGTCCGCGACGGCCTCAGCGTTGGCGACGTGGCGCTCCATCCGCAGCGACAGCGTTTCGAGGCCCTGGAGGAAGAGGAACGCGTTCATCGGCGCAACCGCAGCCCCGATGTCGCGGAGCAGCTGCACCCGGGCCTTGATGATGTACGAACCGGCGCCGAGGGCGGGCCAGTAGGCCAGGCCGTGGTAGCTCGGATCGGGCTCGGTGAACATCGCGTGGCGTCCGGACGCGCCGAAGTCGAACGAACCGCCGTCGACGATGAGCCCGCCGATCGAGGTGCCGTGACCACCGATGAACTTTGTTGCGGAGTGCACCACGATGTCGGCGCCGTGCTGCAGCGGGTTGCAGAGATACGGGCTGGGCACCGTGTTGTCGACCATGAGAGGTACGCCGACGTCGTGCGCGACCGCCGACACGCCCTCGAAGTCGAGGATGTCGTTCTTCGGGTTGCCGATCGACTCGCCGTAGAACGCTCTGGTGTTGTCCTGGACCGCGCCGCGCCATTCGTCGAGATCGTCGGGATCCTCGACGAAGGTCACATTGATGCCCAACTTGGGCAGCGTGTAGTGGAACAGGTTGTACGTGCCGCCATACAGCGATGGACTGGCGACGATGTGGTCGCCGGCCTCGGCGAGGTTGAGCACGGCGAGGGTCTCAGCGGCCTGTCCCGATGCCACGGCGAGGGTTCCCGGCAGGCCGACAGCGGTCCGAACGCCACCCTCGAGCGCGTTGATGCGCTCTTCGAGCACGTGCTGGGTGGGGTTCATGATCCGCGTGTAGATGTTGCCGATCTCCGCGAGCCCGAACAGGTTCTGCGCGTGTTCGGCGTTGTTGAAGGTGTAGCTGGTCGTTTGGTAGATCGGCACCGCGCGGGCGTTGGTCGCCGCATCGGGCGACTGGCCAGCGTGGATCATCTGGGTTTCGAAACCCCACTCGTCGGACACGTCGGTTCCTCTCATCGACAACGGCTGAAGACCCTACCAATACCCGACTAATCCAATCAAGATTCTGGATAATGGAACGATTCCGCCTGACGGAACACTGCGTGCGGCGGGAGGGGTCAGCCCACTGTGTGCGCTGTCGCTGCGATGTCGGCGAGGGGGAGTGCGTGCTTTCCCGAAGAGTCGACCTTCCAGGCTCCGCCCGGCGCGATGTCGAGGAGGTCGCGGACGACCTCGCCCACGCCGGCCGCGGTCAGCTGGGGGGAGGTGACGCGCGCTTCGATGATCTCCTCGGGGGTGACGCCGGCGTACTTCGCGAAGACCGGGATGGAGCGACCGCCGACTCCGCCGTGTGGAGACAGAACCGGCAACACGCTGTGAACCACGACGCCGCGGTCCTCCACCTCCTTGCGGAGGGCCTCGGCAAGGGCGAGCCGCCCGAGCGCGCCTGCGCAGTACGCGCTGACGAGGGGGGTCATGGACACCGCTGCCATCGACGAGCACATCACGAACCGGGTCACGCCGCGGTCGAGTGCGATGGTGGCGACGTTGTGGGCGCCACGTGCGTCGTCGAAGAACGGCCGACACCACTGCTCCCAGGCCACCTCCGACACCGGGCCCATGTGGCCTTCGCCGCCCGCGAAGTGGGCGACGGCATCGAGGCCGCCGAGCCGCTCAGCGAGGTGGTCGAACGCATCTGCGACCGCGGCGCGGTCCCGGACGTCGGCCGAGGCCACCTCTGCGATGCGCCCGGCGTCGCGGATCGGTTGCGCGACCTCGAACAAGTCCGAGGCTGTGCGCGCGACCAGACCGACGTCGTGGCCGGCGGCGGCGAGTTGTTCGGCCACCCCACGCCCGAAGCCCCGTCCCGCACCTGTGATCAGAACTCGCATCATCTCTCCTTCCGTAAGGTGTGTCTTACGTTAGCAGAGGGTGACGAATGATTCAGCGCCCGCGGAGGACCTCCACGCCGTCGCCCTCACAACCATCGAGGGCGTCCATACGGCCGGCGATGGCCATGACGAGATCGATTCCCGGCCCGGCGATCTCTGGGCCTTCGCCCATCGACCAATTGCCGTCAGTGGCCCGAAAGCTGAGTCCTTCCGTGCGCCTCTTGCCGTCGATGGGCGCCTTTGTCTCGGCGTACATCTGGGCCAGGGGTTCGAGTCGTTCGGCAGCATGCTCGCCGCGGCGGCCGAGCGCTCGACGCATGTCCTCGCCGTGCACGGTGTACTCGCCGAGCATCACGTACTTCGGTCCGGGCGACGGCTTCGTGCGGGCCAGCGTCTTCTCGAAGTTGGCCTTCATCTGATCCGTGTCCGCCAGCCACTTCTGTAGATCGTTGTTGACGAACGTGTCGAAGTTGAAGCGGGCACGGAACATGCCCTTGAGAAAGTTGGGGAACGACTGATTCCCGAGCGCGGTGGTGTGGGCCACGAGGTGCTTGACCGTCCAGGGGTCGCACACGGTCATGGTTGCCATGTCGTCGTCGGTGAAGGTGCTGATTTCTTCCCAGAGCTCGGCTCGTGTGTCCCGCGCCATCTGGTGGACGTCGGCCATGTCGGCCTCCTCCTTGGTCTGCCCCGGTCGTCGACCGCGGTCGTCAGATGTGTGTTGCTGCCGAGTTGACGAACGGGAGGGGGCCGATTCGACAGGCTGCGCACGCAAACGTAGCCGCATGCCGACCTGTGCCTGTTGTTGGTCCGTCAGAACCCTGCGGTCTTGTCGACCACGCCCTCCATCGGGCGGCCTTCACGCATCGCGATCAGGTTGCGGCAGAAGCGTTCCATGTTGCGGCGTGCCCGATGTTGGCTCGCGCCCGCGGTGTGCGGCGTCATCACGCAGTTGTCGAGGTCCCACAGGGGGCTGTCTGCAGGCAGCGGCTCGACCGGCGCCACGTCGAGTGCGGCGCCACCGATGGTCCCGTTCTGGAGCGCCCGCTCGAGGGACGGACCGTCGATGATCTCGCCCCGCGTGACGTTGAGGAGGATCGCCGTGTCCTTCATCTGGGCGAAGAAGTCGTCGTCGCACATGGCACGGGTCTCGTCGGTGAGAGGGAGGCCCACGGCGAGAACGTCGGAGGTCGCCACCACCTCGTCGAGCCGGTCGAGACCCCACACCTCCGCGACACCGTCGGACGGTTCGACCGGGAACGCGTCGACCGCCACGACATCCATGCCGAACGCGACAGCGCGGCGTGCGATGTGCCGTCCCGTTCCCCCGAACCCCACGATGCCCATCGTGAGGCCTTCGAGCTCCAGCTCCGAGTACCGCATCTTCTCGCGGTTCTCCTGGCTCCAGCCGTCGGCGCCGAGCTGGATCGCCATCTTGATCCGTCGGGTCAGCGCGAGGAGGAGACCGAATGCAGTGTCCGCCAGGTGCCCTCCCACGAGGCCCTTCTCTCCGGTCAGCACGACGTCGCTCCCGACGAACTCGTCGTACATGAACATGTCGACGCCCGACGCGGTGGCGTGGACCCAGCGAAGGTTGGGTGCGGCCTCGAACAGCCACTTCGGGGTGATGCCGAGGATCACGTCCGCCTCTGGGGCGTGCGGGACACCGTGTTTGGGTCCGTCGACGACGGTCACGGTGGCGCCAGGGCCCGCAGCCTCGGTGATCATCGCCTCTTCCTCGGGCGAGACGTCCGGCAGGGTCAACGTCTTGGTGATCAGCACGTTGAGCGGGTGGTCGGGCATCGGTACGACGGTCATGTGTAGGTGATCTCCACCCGGCCGAGGCCGGAGTAGTCGGCGGTCCACGTCTGTCCTGGTTCGACGTCAAACCGACAGTAGGCGCCCGTGATGATCTTGTGCCCGGGCTCGATGGCCAACCCATGGCGATGCAGGGTGGCGGCGAGCCGGGCGATCGACTCGTAGGGCGTGTCCACTTCGTCGCGGCTGACACAGGCGAAACGTTTCTCGCCGTTGCAGGTGACCGTCACCTGGGTTGCGTCGATGTCGCTCACCTCGTCGACCGCCACGCCGTCGCCTTCGACGATTCCCCAGTTGGTGAGGTTGTCGCCCACGAGGAACGCGATGTCGCCGCCCGGGACGGCGCGGCGTTCGTTCAGCTCGTAGCCGGCCGCGGCGGTTGCAAGTCGTGCACGGGCGTCGTCGGCGGTCAGCTCCGGCCCGGAGATCCGCTCGGCGGCTGTGAAGCAGAGTTCCGCTTCGATCGTGGCTCCGACTGCTGCATCGGCCGCGATGTCTGCGCCGGATCGGACGAGCCGCATCACGTGGCCGAACGGCCGGTCGTCGATGCCGACGAGCGTGCGAGCGCGCTCGGACGTGAGGCCCACCTTCCACCCCACCTGAACGTCGCCCCGCGCCAGGCGGCGACGCAGGATCTCGGCCTGGACCGTGAGGCCGTCCTCGTAGCTCAGCGGTTCGAACATCTCGCCCGGGAGGGGCGCGCCCGTTTCGTAGGCGCTCCACAGCGCGTCGGCGACGCGCATGACATCGTCGTGGCTCACGTTCACTGGAGGACCTCCGCCGCTGCGAGCTCTGCGATTCTGTCGGCGTCGTAGCCGAGGATCTCGCTCAGGATCTCGAAGGTGTCCTCGCCTTCGCAGGCGCCGCCCCGTTCGAGCCGGGCGGGAGTACGCGACATCTTCGTGCGGCACGCGTGCGTCCACATCTCGCCTGCGTGCGACTGCGGGACCTTCACCAGATGACCACGGTGCGCGAGCTGCGGATCGCCTGTGACGCCGATCGTGTCGTGTACGGGATACGCCTCGACTCCCATGCCCTGCAGCGTCGCGGCCACGTCGTCGTTGGCCGCGCCAGAGCTCCACGCCGTGATCGCCGCCTCGATCTCGTCGCGGTGGGCCCGGCGGGCGTCGATCTTCATCCCAGCGAAATCGCGACGGTCGAGGACAGAGGAAGCGAAATCCCGCCACGAGTCGTCGTCGAAAGCGATCGCGACCCACTGGTCGTTGCCCGCCGTCGGGAAAACTCCGTGGGGGAACCGATGCGGGTCGTCGTTGCCACAGCGGGTCAGCGTGCGGCCGTTCACGGACTGATCGAGGATCGCGGGTGCGAGGTAGTGGAGTGCGGCCTCGGTCTGGCTGAGATCGATGTATTGCCCCCGACCAGTGCGATCGCGGTGCTCGAGCGCGCTCAGCAGGCTCATGAGGACGACCCGCGGGGCGAGGTAGTCGGTGTACGGGCCGTACGGGCCGGCCGGGCCACGATCGAGCCAGCCGGTGATGTCGTAGATGCCGGCCAATGCCGCCGCCATGAAGCCGTACCCGGCGAGGCTGGAGGCGGGCCCCGTCTGACCGAGCAGGGAGCTCGACAGCATGATCAGCTGCGGGTTCACCTCGGACAGGACGTCGTACCCGAAGCCCATTCGGCCGAATGAGCCAGGAGCGAAGGACTCCGTGGTGATGTCGGCCCACCGGATGAGGTCGAACACCACGTCGCGGGCTGTGGGTGCGGAGAGGTCGAGGGCCAGGCTCTTCTTGCCCGCGTTGTACACGCCGTAACCCACGCTGTTGTCGGGATGGGCGACCTCGTCGTGGAATGGGTTGACGGTGCGCATGGTGTCGGGCCGACTCGCCGTTTCGACCTTGATCACGGTCGCGCCGTAGTCGTTCAGAACACGAACCGCTGACGGAGTGGCGATGACCCAGGAGAATTCGACCACATTGAGGCCAGCGAGGGGGAGCGAGCCGTCACGCCGAGGTTCGGCCGGAAGGGTCGGGCGTCGGGACATGTCGATCGCATCGGCGTGCTCGCCGAGGCGGGGGGCCGGGCCGAGCGCTTCGGGCTGGTCGGTCGCGAATCGCACGAGCGGGCCGGGGAAGCGAGCCGTGCGGTCCTTTCCCACCGGAAGATCCACCCAGAAGTCGCGGGCCGCGAGGTGGTCGTTGGCGACAAGGTCGGCGACCGTGGCGGAGGGCGTGAGGAGAACGCTGCGATCGAAAGCGCCTTGCCAGAGCTCGTCTTTGGTCTTGGACGCGAGGAAGGCGCGGTGCGCGGCGTTCGCCTTCGCCAAGATGTCGGGAGACCGCTCTCCCGCGAGGAGCTCGGCGCCGAGGGTTCCGTAGTCGAGCGCGGTGAGCTCGTCGTCGGCGAACCCCTCTTCGGCCTCCCAGGCCACCAGCCGTTGGGAGAACCGCGCGAAGACGGCGCCCATCAGCGCAACACACATGCAGTGGCCGTCCTTGCAGGGGTACATGAGCGGGATCTGCATGCCGGCGATCGTGATGCCGCCGCCGAACCGGTCCACGCGGGCGGCGTTGGACAGGTGGCTGAGGTTGTTGGGGAAGCCGATGGTCACCGATTCCTGCGCCGAGCAGTCGATGTGTTGGCCGAGACCGCTCCTCGCCCGTTCACGCAGCGCGATCAGAGCGGCGTCGGCGGCGTCACCCGCTGCGTGGAGCATCGACATCGGAAGCGCGACGCGTACCGGCGGCCGGTCGTGGTCGCCGCTGGCGTGGAGGAAGCCGCTTCCGGCGACGGCGGTGAGGTCGGAACCCTTCCAGTGCGAGCGGGGACCGGTGGACCCGTACGGGGTGATGGATGCGTGCACCAGGCCCGGGTTGGCCGCGCTGAGCTGCTCATGGTCGAGTCCGAGTTCGACCAACGCTCCAGGTCGGGAGTCCTCGAAGAGAACATCGGACGTGGTGAGGAGTTCGAGAAAGCGCTCCTGGCCTTCGGCGGAGGTCAGATCGATGGCGACGCTCTTCTTCCCCCGGTTGTACGCCCAGTGGGTGAGGCTCGACTCCGGATCGCGGCGGTCGCCCACGAAGGGCCCGTCGTGGCGCGTCGACACTCCCTGGGGAGGCTCGACTGCGATGACCTCGGCGCCGCACGATGCCAGCAGGTGCCCGGCGAACTGACTGATGCCGTCGCAGAGGTCGACCACGCGGATGTGTTCGAGCATGTCGCCCCCCTTTGGTGCCTGGCACCTTTCATTACAAATCGTCACATTAAGTGCCAGGCACCTCGTGACATAGCCTCGGGCGATGGCCGAGTACCCGACGACGTTCAACGAGGTCATGCACCTCGAGCAGCATGGGCCGGACACCTACGTGGGTCTGTCGCCGCACTATCGATGGGGACGCATCTACGGCGGGCAGGTGATCGCGCAGGGATTGTGGGCCGCGATGCAGACCGTGAGCGATGAGTACCTTCTGCATTCGGTGCACGCGTACTTCATCCGCGGCGGCACCTTCAGCGAGCCGGTGCGGTACGAGGTGGACCGGCTGCGCAACGGCCGCTCGTTCGCCACCCGGTCGGTTGTGGCGCGCCAGAGCGGGGGAGCGATCCTCAACCTGTCGTGCTCGTTCCAGGTCCTGGAGGAGGACGCGGAAGTGCAGACGGCGAGGATGCCGCTCGCGCCGGAGCCCACGGACGTGCGCCCGATGGAGCTCGACAACTGGCCGTGGATCATGGAGCGACGCCCGCTCAACTCGTACCCGGGCGCTGGCCAGTCGATGGGTTGGGTGAAGCTGCTGGATCCCGTTGGCGACGACGCTCGGCTGCACCTGTGCGGGGTCGCGTTCACGTCGGACGCGATTCAGTTCAATGCGGCTCGCTCGATCCACCCGCTGCAGGTGCCGCGGGAGGAATACAACGACAAGTTCATGGGCGCCTCCCTCGACCACTCCATGTGGTTTCACCGCCCGATCAAGGCCGACGAGTGGCATCTCTACCAGTGGGATTGCCACGGTCTGAACAGCGCGCGGGGCATGACGGTGGGCAACCTCTTCGCCGCGGATGGCACGCACGTGGCATCCGCGGCCCAAGAAGTCCTCCTCCGCCGCCGAAAGTGACCGCCTTCACCCTCCGCGCGCATTAGGGGTCAGACCCGTGTCTGACCCCTAGTGACCGCTGTGGGTGGTCAGAGTGTGGGGTCTGACTGGTCTGCGCCGTGATAGACGATCTCCCGGAGGGCGGCAGCGGCCCGCTGGTGGAACTCGACCGCCTCGGGATCGAAGTCGTGCGCGGGTCGCGGGCAGTGTTCGAAGTTGTCGAATCGGTCCTCGCCGCGCACCAGCGCCGCGCTGTCCCATTCGGCCAGCGTCTGGGAGGTGTGCGTGGGCATGTAGTGGAGCGACAGGCCGATCCGGCGATCGTCGGTCGTGTTGGGCCCCGAGCCGTGCGCCGACCGAACGTTGTGGAACGAGGCCTGCCCCGGCTCCAGCGGCATCGCCACCGTCGTGCGGTGCCGCACGTCGATCTGGAGCTCTTGCCCGCGGGTGAGCAGGTTGTTCTCGTGGTAGGTCTCGTCGTGGTCGAGCAGCTCGCGATGCGAACCGGGGATCACGCTCATACACCCCGCCGCCTCCGACGCCGGCGACAAGGCGACCCACACCGAGACCAGCTCAGCGTTGTCGAGGCCCCAGTACGTGAGGTCCTGATGCCACCCGACGTAGCTCGCTGTCTGCGCCTCCTTGATCCAGAAGATCGTGTTCCAGCAGAGGATGTCGGGACCGATGAGATCCTCGACGGCGTCGAGAATCCGCTGGCTGCGCATGATGTCGTCGACCCAGCTGAAGAGCAGGTGCGACTTCGATCGCTCCAGCGGACCGATCGGTCCCCCCTGCGCCGCCTCGAACTCCTCGAGACGCGCCCTCGCCTCCGACGCCTCCCCCGCGCTCAGCGCTTCGACAGGGAAGACATACCCCTCATCTCGGTACTGCCGTGCTTGGTCGTCGGTGAGCGCCTTCATCACTTTCACCCTCCGATCACGCCGCGTCGTGATTGGTTCCACGGAACGTCACGATCGAGCCGGGGCTCGCCGGGGAGCCCGAGAACCCGTTCACCGAGAATGTTGCGCTGAATCTCGTCGGTCCCGCCGCGGATCGACATCGACGGCGCTGTGATCGTCTCGATGTAGCCGTGCCCGTCGGTGAGCATCCCCTGCGGTCCGACCGATCGGTTGGTCGTGTAGGCGTGACCCTTGTAGCTCACCACCGTGCGCACCTTCGCGCCGCTGCCCGCCGGCCCTGGCGCGCCACCCGCCTTCGCCTCGTCCGCGGCCCTCTGACCAGTCCAGCGTGCCGCCTGGTCGTGGGCGTGCAGCGCCATGATCTCGTGGCGGCGCACGGGGTCGTCTGCCACGCCGAAGGGGACCAGATCGGCGATCCATGTCGGAAGCCGCGCCGAGCGCGCCTTTCCGTCACCTCCGCCACGGCTACCGCCACCGGCCCGCTCGTGGGCGAGGATCGTCATGGCGACCCGCCACCCCTCGCCGACGTCGCCGACGCGCCACGCATCGGGGATGCGGGCCTCCTCGACGAAGACCTCGCTGAAATGGGTGTCGCCGTTCATCTGGCCGAGGGGTCGAACGTCGACTCCGGGCTGGTCCATCCGCACTGCGAACATCGTCAGCCCTTTGTGCTTGGGCTGCTCGGGGTCGGTGCGAGCGAGACAGATGCCCCACGACGCCCACATCGCCCTGCTGGTCCACGTCTTTTGGCCCGAGAGAATCCACTCCTCGCCGTCGGCTTCGGCCCGGGTGCCCACGTTGGCGAGGTCGGAGCCGGCGTCGGGCTCGGAGAACATCTGGCACCAGATCTCGGTGCCGGACGCGATGTCGCGGAGCCACTCGTCGCGCTGCGCGTCGGTGCCGTGGGCGAGAAGCGCCGGACCGACCATTCCGAGCCCGATTGCGAACGGATACAGGTCGGGGACGACGTACTCACGCAGAACGCGCCCGATCGTCGAGTTCTCCTGAGGGCTCGCGTCTCGGCCGCCGTATGCGGACGGCCACGTGGGGACGTGCCATCCGTCTTCGACCGTAGCGGCGAGGTAGGTCGTGCCGTCGTCGAGATCGTCGGAGCCGGCGCCCATCGTGGTGAGCCTCGTGTCGGCGGTTCGACGCTCGAGAATCGCGTCGAGCGACTCCCGAACGCCGGACTCGGTGAGATCGCTCATTTCGTCATCCCTTGCCCTCATCGACAGCCGTCACCTGCCAGGTCCGTGTGTTGCGGTGGGCGGTTTCCCAACCTGCAAGTGCGTCGCCGATCGAGTCGACCGACCACATGTCGTCGGTCTCGGCGCTGTCGATCGGTGTCCACTCGAGATAGCGGGCGACCTTGTTGCCGCCGATCCAGTACACCTGCGCTGTCGCCGGGCAGTCTTCTGTGAGTAGCCACCCGACCAACGGGGAGATGTTCGCCGGGTCCCACTGATCGAAGGACCCGTCCTCGGGGGCAGCGATGCGGTCGGCGAGTCCGGGCGTCGCCAGGGTCATCCGCGTCCGGGCAGACGGCGCAATGGCGTTGACCCGCACGCCGTAGCGTTCGAGCTCCCGCGCCGCGATCACCGACATCGTTGCGATGGCGGACTTGGCGCCTCCGTAGTTGATCTGCCCCGGGTTGGAGTGAAGGCCCGACGTCGAGCTGGTGTTCACGATCGACGCCGACACCGTCTCGCCGGCCTTGGTCCGCTCGCGCCAGTAGGCCGCGGCGTGGCGCATCATCAAGAAAGCGCCCTTCTGGTGCACGTTCACGACGAGGTCGAACTCCTCCTCGGTCATGTTGACGAGCATCCGATCACGCAGGATTCCGGCATTGTTGACCACGCCGTGGAGGTCGCCATATGTCTCGATCGCCTGGTTGATGATGCGCTGGGCACCCTCCCAGTCGGCCACGGAGTCGCCGTTGGCGACAGCGTCACCGCCCGCGGCCCGAATCTCCTCGACGACTTCGTCTGCGGGGCCGAGGTCGGCACCCGTTCCGTCCTGTGCGCCACCCAGGTCGTTCACCACGACCTTGGCGCCCTCGGCAGCGAAGAGAAGCGCGTGCTCGCGCCCCACGCCTCGCCCGGCGCCGGTGACGATGACGACCCGTCCCTCCAGTGATCCCATCCCCTGTCCTCCTTCTTTCTGCCAGCTTCTGGAGACACCCTGGTCTCCCTGGAAGCTGGCAGTTGGGCGCTGTCTCTGATCAGCGGCGCTGGAAGTTCGGGGTGCGGCGCTCGTTCATGGCGTTGACCCCTTCCTTCCAGTCGTCGGTGGTGCGGAGCCGGTCCTGCTCTTCCTTCTCCCGGTCCGTGGCGGCCTTGATGGCCTGCGGAAGGTGGCCACGCATCGTCTCGCGGATCGACTCCACGGCGAGCGGGGCCGACCCTGCGATCTCTGCGGCGAACGCGTGTGAGGCGTCGCGGAGCTGGAGTCGATCC
>Ga0209992_10001152_pt1 | contig 29703 bp, 42 predicted proteins | sample 2SBtaG_2_FD_182564 | JGI IMG/M metagenome (GOLD analysis project Ga0209992, IMG submission 182564) | Deep subsurface microbial communities from Kolumbo volcano to uncover new lineages of life (NeLLi) - 2SBTROV12_ACTIVE470 metaG (SPAdes)... | ecosystem: Environmental > Aquatic > Marine >... | reverse complement strand
AACACGACCTAATTTTACAGCTGTTGCTAAACAATTTGGATATAAAGACAAGAGCGCAGTTAATACAGCTATTGCAAAAGTAGGTAGAGAAGATATTCTTGATCTACCTTCTCCTAAAAGCAAAGAAACTTTAAGAAAAGAATCAGTCGCTGCAAAAAATGTAAATTATTTAAATGATGTAGAGTTCGAAAGATTAAGTAGAAATTTTGGTCCAGAAACCTATGATAAATTTAAAACAGGTAGCGATGCAGAGTTTGCAGAATATTTAAATAGTAAGGGACATAAAGCTTTTGGAAATAAAAATTTTACAGTAGATAATGTAAGTTCGAGAAGATTAAAATTAAATTTACCTAATACTAATATTACAACAAGAGGCATTGTTAGATTTAGTGATGAAGATATTCTTAAAGAAGCTGACAGAATGTATCTTAAGTATGATGTTGAAAAAGAAGGAATGAAAAAAATTAGAAATAGAGTTTTTTCAGCTAGAGATATAGAAAAAAACTTAACATTAGAAGAAAAAGAAAAGTTATATAAGCAAAGACAAACACCACCTAAAACACCTAGACAACATCCATATAACATAGGCAACCTTAAAAAAGTATCTTCTGGCGAAGCGGCAAAAAAATTATTTTGGAGAGACTTATTAACAAACGCTCAAAGACATCAATCTACTTTAGTAGGTAGGGAACAAGGATTAGCTGAATCACATATAAAATTTTTAAACTCTAATCAAGTAAGACCAACTGATATAAAATCAACGTTTGATATTAAACTTATAGATACTAATGTAATTGACCCTAAAACAGGAAAACCTAAAGTATTGACATATGATAATTTCTTAAAACATATCGATGAAAATCAAAAATTATATAGAACGGATTCTAAAACAGCAATGGGTGAATATAAAAAGAAAAGATTTATACAAGAAAATACAGATCTTTATAAAAAGTTTGGTAAAATATTTGGTCAAAATTATCCTTTTCACATCCATCATACTGCCAGTAGAGGAGTAAATGCTTTTAATGTTCAATTTGCAGTTGGTAGCGAAAACATGAAGGAAAATAGATTTAGAACAATTTTTAATAAAGAATGGAATGCTGCAAAGAATTTTGGTGAGCAAAAGGCAGCGGTAAAAAAATATTTAAATAATGTACCAAAAAATTTAGAAGTAAGATTAAAAAGAACACCTTATGGTGTTAGAGAAACTTTTGTTGATATGACTAAAAGAATTGCACCAGAACTTGAACAACAAGTTATAAAGGCTGGTGGTGTTAAGCTGAGAGCACAATCAATTCCCCTTGTAGAAAATTTATTTAATACAGCAGCATCTATCGGAGACGATGTTAAAAAAGCAAAGTATTTAAAAGCTGGTTTTAAAACTTTAGGTATAGCAGCAACGCCACTTGTTATATATGATACGTACAAAGCATTTGAGCAAGGTAAACCTGTATTGGAAGCTTTAGAACAAGGGTTTATTGGAACTAATTTAATTGGTGGAACAAAAGATATTTTATCTCTTAATCCTGAAGAAAGAAAAGCTAGAAGTGTTGTTAAACAAGATGCATTAAAAGATTTAAATTTAAATATGCCCATGGGTTTTGGTTTTATCGAAGGTCCAACACCAGATACAGATATGACTTTACCAGAAGCACAACAGAAAATGGATGCAGGAATAAAAAGAGTTCAACAAGAAAGAGCTCAAAAAGAATCTGATATAGCTGCGAATAGAGATAATTTTTTTGGTAATTTAAGAGATAGAGTTTTTGGTATTGGGCAGGATTACAAATTAGAACTAGCAGGCGGCGGTATAGCTAAAATAGCTGGCGTAGATCAAGGCCCACCACCAGAATCAGGACCAAACTCACAAGGGTTGCAAGGTCTAATGAAACGTGTTAGAAACTTATAGGAGTATAAATGGCAGATATAGACAAAGGACTCCCGAACACAAGAACAAAACTTGAAGTTCCTTCAGAAGAGGAAATACAAGAAGTTACTGTTCAGGAAGAACAACCAGAAAAAGGACCAATTGAAGTTGTACCTGAAGAAGATGGTGGTGCAACAATCGACTTTGAACCGGGAGCTATCAACATACCGGGAACAGAATCACACTTTGATAACCTAGCAGATATTTTACCAGATGATGTGTTAGAGCCAATCGGCAGCGAGATGACACAAAATTATATGGATTACAAAACTTCCAGAAAAGAATGGGAGCAATCCTACATACAAGGTTTAGATCTTTTAGGATTTAAATATGAAAATAGAACTGAACCGTTTCAAGGAGCAAGTGGTGCAACACACCCTGTAATGGCAGAAGCTGTTACTCAGTTCCAAGCACAAGCTTACAAAGAATTATTACCAGGTGATGGACCTGTTAGAACACAAATTATTGGTGTTAAAAGTCCTGCAACAGAACAGCAAGCAACACGTGTTAAAGACTTTATGAATTATTTAGTTATGGATCAAATGAAAGAGTATGAAGCAGAGTTTGACTCAATGCTATTTCATTTACCTTTAGCAGGATCTACTTTTAAAAAAATTTATTATGATACAAACATGGGACGAGCAGTTTCTAAGTTTGTACCTGCAGATGAATTAATCGTTCCGTACACAGCTACCTCATTAGATGATGCGGAAGCGGTTATTCATACAATTAAAATTTCTGAAAACGAATTAAGAAAACAACAAGTTAATGGTTTTTATCGTGATGTAGAACTTGGACCTCCAGGTACAGATACAAATGATGAACTTGCAAAAAAAGAACGTGAACTAGAAGGTGCAAAGAAAACTGGAAAGAACGAGCCAGTTTACACATTGTTAGAGTGTCATGTTAATTTAGACTTAGAAGGTTTCGAAGAAGTTGGTGCCGATGGGCAACCAACAGGAATAAAATTACCTTACATCGTAACTGTTGAAGAAGGTAATAGGAAAGTTCTTTCAATTAGAAGGAACTTCGCGCCCAATGATCTAAAGAAACGTAAGATCCAATATTTCGTCCACTTCAAATTTCTGCCAGGACTAGGATTTTATGGCTTTGGACTCATTCATATGATTGGCGGATTGAGTCGTACGGCAACGGCGGCTCTCCGTCAATTATTAGATGCGGGTACCCTATCAAACTTACCAGCAGGATTTAAACAAAGAGGTGTAAGAGTTAGAGATGAGGCATCACCAATACAACCAGGTGAATTTAAAGATGTAGATGCACCAGGTGGATCTTTACGTGATGCATTCTTTCCATTACCATACAAAGAACCATCTCAAACATTATTAAATTTATTAGGTATAGTTGTACAAGCTGGTCAAAGGTTCGCGGCTATTGCTGACATGCAAGTTGGCGATGGTAATCAAGGCGCTGCAGTTGGTACAACGATTGCATTATTAGAACGTGGATCAAGAGTAATGTCTGCAATACACAAAAGATGTTACGCAGCTATGAAAGCTGAATTTAAATTACTTGCAAAAGTCGTAGCACAATATCTACCACCTGAATATCCATTCGACGTTGTTGGTGGTGCAAGAAATATTAAACAAACAGATTTTGACGACAGAGTAGATATTATTCCTGTAGCGGACCCTAATATATTTTCTATGTCACAAAGAATTACATTAGCGCAAACACAATTACAAATAGCAACATCAAATCCACAAGCACACAACATGTATCAAATATACAGAAACATGTATGAAGCGATCGGTGTAAAAAATATTGATGCAGTATTACCACCACCTGCACCAACCGCACCAATGGACCCAAGTATGGAACATATTAATGCTATGACAGGAAAACCTTTTCAAGCTTTTCCAGGTCAAGACCACAGAGCACACATTACAGCTCATTTAAACTTCATGTCTACTAATATGGTTAGAAATAATCCTATGATTATGGCTGCAATACAGAAAAATATACTAGAACACATATCAATTATGGCTCAAGAACAAATTCAACTTGAGTTTAGAGAGCAAATGCAACAAATGATGATGCTACAACAGCAAGCAGCAGTAAATCCACAGGCTCAACAACAACTTCAACAGATGACACAAACTTTTGAAGCAAGAAAAGCAGTGTTAGTTGCAGAAATGACCGAAGAATACATGAAAGAAGAGAAGCAAATTACATCACAATTTGATTCTGACCCACTATTGAAGCTAAAATCACGTGAAGTTGACCTTAGAGCAATGGAAAATGAACGTAAAAAGAAGGCAGACGAGTCAAAATCTGATTTTGATAGAGCAAAATTGATGCAAGCAAGAGATTTAGCCGAAGATAAGCTAGATCAGAACGAAGATTTAGCAAAATTACGTGCTGGAGTTAGTCTTGCGAAGACAGGTGTACAACAAGCTCAAGTTATGGTAGAGGAAGATTAATAAGAAGGAGAAAAAAATGCAAAAACTTAATAATATTAAAGTTAGTTCAGTTCCAGAGCAGCAGGTTGAGATAGATCCAAGATCTAAAACAACTGCTGACAAAGCATTTAACTTTATTGCCAAACCTGAAGAGGTTAAAGTAAAAGGCACTAAAAGAATGTTGGCTGAAAAAAGCAAAACAGCAATAGTAGTGTAATATTATGTGGTTATCGGCAATAAAATTAGCCGTTTCTGCTGGAAGTAAGATTTATGCTAACAAGCAGAGAACGAAAATGGCAATGTCAGATGCACAATTAATGCATGCTGAAAAGATGGCCAGAGGGGATGAAGCTTACCAAGGCAAATTGTTAGAAGCCCGTCAATCAGACTGGAAAGACGAGGCAGTTTTGATAATTCTCAGTTTGCCCGTGTTGGTGCTGGCCTGGGCAGTCGTATCAGATGATCCAACAGCCATGGACAAAGTAAAATTGTTCTTCGACATGTTCTCGCAGCTCCCGTCATGGTTCACAAATCTTTGGATCCTTGTCGTGGCAAGTATTTATGGTATAAAGGGAACACAAATTTTTAGAAACGGCGGAGGAAAAAAATAATGTTTAAAAAAATTCAAGGTATATATAATGTTGCAAAAACTATAGCCAAAACATTAAAAGGAAATAAAACATCAGATACTATTAAATCTGTTAGACCTGGACAAAATTTAGCAAAAAAAAGAAAAATTCAAGACGAAAAAACTCAAACCACATCTCAAATAGTAGATGGTCTTAGCGATGAAGGTAAGAGAAATGTTAGAACTAAAAATCCATTGGCTAAATTTAATAAAAAAATAGCTGACATATATGATAAAAAAGCTAAAGGTGGTAGAGTTGGTTTAAAAGCTGGAACTAATCCATTTAAGAAAAAATCAAACGTACAAAAAATTAAAGAAACATTTGGTCCTAAAAAAAGAGTAAATGCTAAAGGTGGAAAATTAATAGGTGGTCAAAAAAATATAGATGTGGCAGCACCATTTGGAACTATCAACAAAAAAGATTTTGCAAAATTAAGAGATAAGAAAACTAAAAAGAAGGTAATATAATGGCTGACGATATTAGTAAAAAATTAGATGCAAAAGTAAAAGACATGGCGATTGGTAATACTTTAGGAAATATAATTGTTACAAGTAAAAAATTAAGAGATCAATTACGTAAAAAAGATCCTGTAAAAGCAAAAGCTGGTTTAAAAACAGGAGGAAGAGCTGGTTTAAAAGGTGGTGGTATCTGTAAAAAAGGTATGAACAAAAAAGCAATAGGGAGAAATTCATAATGGCAAAACTATGTCCAAGAGGTAAAGCAGCAGCGAAGCGAAAATTTAAAGTTTATCCGTCTGCATACGCGAACATGTACGCATCAGCAGTATGCTCAGGTAAAGTCACACCAGGTGGCAAAAAGAATAGAAAAAAAGCTATGGGTGGTGGAGTTATAGATATGACTAGAATGAAATATTTAAAAGGAGGACAAGTATAATGTCAGAATACATAACTAAGAAAAAGAAAAAAATTGATTTAGGTGAAATTGTTTCTAAAGCTTTAAATAAAGAAGATAAGCCACAATACATAACTAGAAAACAAAAATTTATAACTAAAAAATCTTCAGAAGAAGATAAGCCACAATACATAACTAAAAAATCTCGAGAAGAAATTAAGGAAAGAGCAATGAGAGGAAATAATATGAGTGGTGGAAGAGTAGGATTAAAATCTGGATCTAAAGGCTGTAAGTTAGCTATGAAAGGCAAAGGAAGAGCTTACGGAAAGAACTCGTAATGAGAACTTACTACTCAAAAGGTGGAGGACTCAGAGAATGGGTCAAACAAAATTGGGTGGACATTGCAAATAAAAAATCAGATGGATCATATCCAAAGTGTGGAAGAAGTGGTGGAGAAAAAAGAAAAAATTATCCTAAATGTGTACCGATTGCAAAAGCAAGAGGAATGTCTAAAGGACAACGTGCGGGTGCAGTAAAAAGAAAACAAGCAAAAGCAAATACAGGTCCCACACCTAGTAGAGCTGCAACATTTGCAAAGAAAAAGAAAATAGCATAATGAGAAGACGAGATAGACAACCACCAAAAACTAAAAAGTATTTCAGATCTACAAAGTCTGGAGCAGGGATGACAAAAGCTGGGGTCTCCCGATATAGAAGAGAAAATCCCGGTTCAAAACTAAAAACAGCGGTCACTGGCAAGGTCAAACCAGGATCAAAAGCTGCTAATCGACGTAAGTCGTATTGCGCAAGAAGCGCAGGCCAAATGAAAAAATTTCCAAAAGCTGCAGCTAATCCTAATTCAAGACTTCGTCAGGCTCGCAGAAGATGGAAATGTTAAATGCAACTAGAAAACGTCATAAATCGTTTAATTAAATTTATTAATACAAGAGCACAAGCTCTATCTATATCTGTAACTTCAGGTGGTATTGACAGTATGGAAAAATATAGATATATAATAGGTCAAATAACTGCATTAGAAGCAGTTAAACAGGAACTCTCTAGCCTGCTAGAAGATAAGGAGCAAAATGAAAAAGGAACAGTCATCAATCTTAACACCAAACAATAAACTTGTTGGTGTAAAGCCTACAGAAGAAGAACCAAAATTACCAAAGCCAACAGGTTGGAGAATGTTAGTTTTACCTTTCAAGATGAAAGAGAAAACTAAAGGTGGAGTAATATTAGCTGAAGATACTTTGGAGCGACAACAAGTTGCTTCACAAGTAGGTTTAGTTATGGCTATGGGTCCTCAATGTTACAAGGATAAGGAGAGGTATCCGGAAGGTCCATGGTGCAAAGAAAAAGATTGGGTTATGTTTGCAAGATATGCAGGTAGCCGAATCAAAATAGAAGGTGGGGAGATGCGTCTGCTAAACGACGATGAAGTGTTAGCAACAATTGATAGTCCAGAGGACATCTTGCATGAGTTTTAACATAGGAAGGAGATAACTATGCCAGAAGAAGAAAAGAAAACGGTTGATATAGATACATCAGGACCTGGTGCGGATATTGATATCGAAGAAACGAAAGATGAAGCTGTAATTGAACAGTCAGAAACAAAGGAACAAGTACAAGAACAAGATAAAACATATGAAAATGAAAGAGAAACAAAGTTAGAAGAAAAAGAAACAAAGAAAGATGATGAATTAGAAGAATACAGTAAAGGTGTACAATCTCGTATTGCGAAACTAACTCGTAAAATGAGAGAAGCAGAAAGAAGGGAAAAAGCTGCTTTAGATTACGCTAGAGGTGTAGAGGAATCTAAAAAGAAATTAGAGCAAAAGTTTGAAAAAACTGACTCTGATTATATTAAAAAATTTGAGACAACAATATCATCAGGATTAGAAGCTGCACAAAAAGAATTAGCTGCAGCTATTGAATCTGGTAATGCTCAGGCTCAAGTTGAGGCTAACAAAAGAATTGCAACTCTCGCATTTGAGAACGCAAAACTGGAGTCAGCTAAAGAAGGTAGAGAAGTACCTAAACAGGATGAGAAACCTGTTAGTCTATCTCAAGGTGGTAATGTAAACATTCCTCAAACAGATGATCCTATAAATATGGATCCAAGAGCTGAAGCATGGGCTTCAAAAAACTCATGGTTTGGAACTGATAGAGCAATGACTTACACTGCTTTTGAGATACACAAGGATCTAACTGAAAAAGAAGGGTTTGATCCAAGCTCGAACGAGTATTATGCAGAAGTTGATAAGAGAATACGAGTTGACTTCCCGCATAAATTTGGTAAAACTGATGAAAAGCAAACGACCGCTCCTGTTCAGACAGTGGCTTCAGCTAATAGAAGCGTAAAGCCTGGTCGCAAACAAGTGAGACTCACTTCCTCACAAGTAGCAATTGCTAAAAAATTAGGAGTGCCACTCGAAGAGTACGCAAAACAATTAAAAAACACGGAAGGAGCGTAAAATGAAAAAAGACCAAAAAAATACTTCTCGTGCGAACCAAACACGGTCAAAGTCTGAAAGACCTAAAGTGTGGGTTCCACCATCTTCTCTAGATGCACCCCCTGCACCTGATGGATTCAGGTATAGATGGATTAGAGCTGAAGTCGTAGGATTTCAAGATACGAAAAACATAACTGGACGAATTAGAGAAGGTTATGAATTAGTTCGTGCCGAAGAAGTCGAAAACGCAGCTGATTATCCAGTTCTCGAAGACGGGAAATACAAGGGAGTGATTGGGGTCGGTGGCCTTTTGCTTGCAAAGGTACCTGAAGAGATCGCGCAGCAGAGACAAGATTATATGGCAAATCGTCATAAAGATCGAAGCGAAGCAGTAGCAAACGATTTAATGAAGGAGCAGGATAGTAGAATGCCTATCAATATTGAAAGGCAATCTCGTGTAACCTTCGGTGGTACGAAAAAGTAATTTTAAATATCACTGATTAATATAAACCGTACTGGAGGCCCTTCGGGGCAGGTACATTGTAAAGGAAACAACTATGGCAAATAGAAACACTCAAGGTTTTGGATTAGTGCCTGCAGGAACGCTTGGATCAACTCCAGCGACTTCTGGTCAAGGCAAATACAAAATCGATGCGGGTTATGCAACTACCATTTATCAAAATGGTGCTGTAGCTTCTAGTGCTGGTTACATCGTCGAAGGACAAGGAACTGATACTCCTATCTTAGGCGTGCTTAACGGAATTTTCTACAACGCGGCAACAACTTTAAAACCGACGTTTTCGAATCATTACGTTCAAGTAACACCGGCAAACTCAGAAGATATCGATGCATTTGTATTCGATAACCCCCAACAACAATATGTAGTAGCAACAGACGCAACTGTGGCACAAGCTGGTTTCTTAGAAACTTATGACATGAATACTTCAGCTGGTAGTACAACTACTGGTAAGTCTTCAGCGACATTAGATATCGGAGACACTAGCGCGGACGCAGCTTCGTGGAGATTGTTAAGACTAGCAGAAGACCCTGAAAACGAGGATATTTCTGCAGGCTTTGCATCTGTAGTAGTAGTTGCTAATCTAATTGAGCTACAATCGTAATAGCTAGAATAGGAGATAAAACATGGCAATATCACGATCACAACTAGTTAAAGAACTAGAGCCAGGTCTGAATGCACTATTCGGCTTGGAATACAAAAGGTATGAAAATCAGCATGCTGAAATTTATACCAACGAAAACAGTGACAGAGCTTTTGAAGAAGAAGTAATGTTATCTGGTTTCGGAAACGCACAAGTGAAAGCAGAAGGTAGCGGAGTCTCTTTTGATGACGCACAAGAAACTTTCACAGCTAGATACACTCACGAGACAGTGGCTTTAGCGTTCGCAATCACTGAAGAAGCGATTGAGGACAATTTGTATGACAGACTTGCGTCTAGATATACAAAAGCTTTAGCAAGATCTATGAGTAATGCTAAACAGGTAAAAGCTGTTGAGCCTTTAATTCAAGGACTTCCTTCAACGGATGGTTTTGATTCAGGCGACGGTGTTAGCTTGTTTAACACATCTCACCCTACAGTAGCAGGTACTTTTAAAAATACTTTGTCTACTCAGGCGGATCTTAACGAAACTTCATTAGAGCAGTCGCTAATCGACATCGCAGCGATGACTGATGAAAGAGGTCTTAGAGTTGCAGCAAGAGGAGTAAAAATGGTTATTCCTTCTGAGCTTCAGTTTACAGCTGAGAGATTGATGAAATCTCAAGGTAGAACTGGAACAGCTGACAATGATATCAATGCAATCGTATCTATGGGTATGATTCCACAAGGATACAGAGTTAATAACTATTTAACTGACTCTGATGCATTTTACATCATTACAGACATTCCTAACGGAATGAAAATGTTCACAAGAGCTCCATTGACAACTGCAATGGAAGGTGACTTCGATACTGGAAACGTGAGATACAAAGCTAGAGAAAGATACTCTTTTGGAGTATCAGACCCTAGAGGTATCTTCGGCGTAGAAGGTGCGTAATACCTAAATTTTGTGGCGGGACATGTTCCCGCCACATTTTATTTTTAGAAAGAAACTATGAAAGTTGAAAAAAGAATAACTAAAAAAATAAAACACGATGCTAATCTTTTTGTTGGTCAGATAGATGTAGATTCTGATTATTTTATTAAAAGAATAGAAGAGGGAATAAAAGTATCTAATTTTAATTACAGGACCGCTGTAGTTGGTCAAATGACTGATTGGGATTTCTTTATAAATGATAAAGAATGTTTAAAGTTATTATTTGAAATTTTTGATTTCTTAGATAGCATTCCAAATATTGGTGGATATGAATTAAATGGTTGCTGGGGCATTAAAGAAGGTTTTTCTGAATACACACGAAGACATGAACATCAAAGTGCTTATTATTCTGGAGGAATATATTTAAATGACCACCCTCAAAAATTGTATTTTCCAGATATAAACGAAAGTGTTCAACCTAAAAAAGGAAAAGTTATATTATTTTCTTCTTTTTTGACACATTACACATTAAGAAACAAGACAGACATATCAAAATATGGTATTGTATTTAATCTAATGCACGCAAAATGGGTTACCGAAAATAAAAAATGAAAAAATTTAGAGTTAAAATTTATGCTTATAAAATGCATGCAGACTTTCAAATTGAAAGTCTGGATGGCCCATTAGACATAGAAAATGCTATCATTGACAAGTTGGGAAAAAATGATATAAAATGGGAGACTCTTGGAGAAATGCATGACCCAAGAGTAAACAGAATAACCTATGAGGAGGTTATAAATGGAGATGCAAACACATCTACAGAACCTTTACACACAGAAGAAGGGTCTGGACTTGAAATGGGAGCAGGAGCATCTTAAAGAAGGTAGATATACCTTAAACATGGTTAAAATTGACCGAGCTGTTAGAGACGTCATTAACCATATAAAAATTGCAGAGGCTAAAAAAGAGCATTTGCAAAATAAAATAGACGATGCTGCACCCGAAGTTTCTGTAGCTACTTAAACAAAAGCTACATCGTTGGAATAAATCCACTCCACATTACAGGCTCTCTTGCACTCTACTAAAATCTAGTATATAAATTAGTTACTATACAATTAATTAGAACATAGACCCGTATAGTGGACGGCCTAGAGACTATGTTCAGAAAACTAGGAGGATACAATTATGGCTTCAACAACGTTTAACGGACCGGTACGTTCGGAAAAAGGTTTCCAAGTTGCAACTAAAAACGCAACTACGGGAGCAGTAACAACTAGAATGAGTTCAGGCATGCCTGACTTAACTGGTTTATCTATCTCAGATGTAGCAACAGCATCTACGCTAACTTTAGCGGCTGATACTATTTCTGTAATAAACTATACAGGTGCAGCAGCATGTGCTGCAACTTTACCTGCAGCAACACAAGGAACTGTTGTTGTTTACTGTCAGTCTAAAGACACTACTGGCGGAACTGCAACTTTATCTTTTGATTGTGCTGGTTCAGATGCATATGCAACTGGTTCAGTAATTGAATCAAGAAGCTCATCAGAAGTAACTTTTGATACTTCAGCATCTGGTGAAACTTTATTGACTTTCACACCTGCTAACGCAGCAACAAACCTTTTAACAACAGCTGGACAGATCGCGTTCATTTGTTATGAAAAAGGTACATGGCACATTGCAACATCATTAGCGAGAGAAACTACTCAAACTACTGGTGCATTTGTATTTGCGTCATAATAAATAAATCAACTCGGGGCGCCTGGTAATGCAGGCGTCCTTTAAAAGGAGGAAAACATGGCAGACACAGTCTTAAATACAAAAGTATTTGACGGAGCAAAAAAACTAATCACTCACTACAATGTGGTTTCTGATTCTACTGGAGGCACAACTAAAATAGTTGATGTTTCTGGATTAAATTCAAACAACGGTAAAACTTGCAAAACTGTAAGACTAAATAAAATTAGTTTTAACGTTTCAGTAACAGCACCAGTTGATGCAATCAGAATGTTATGGGATGCTGACACAGATGTCGTATTTCAAACATTAGCAGGAGAGATGGAATATGATTACTCATCTTTTGGTGGCTTAAAGAACACTGAAGCTACAAACTTTACAGGAGATGTAAATGTCACTTTACCAGCTTGCTCAAATGGAGATTCAGCTACAATAGTTTGTGAATGGATTAAAGTCTACGAATCGTAGGAGTTTAAATGGCTAATACTACTTCGGGAACAACAACGTTCGATAAAACTTTTGCTATTGATGAAATAGTAGAAGACGCTTTTGAACGTATTGGATTGCAAAACGTTGCAGGTTATCAACTTAAATCTGCAAGAAGATCTCTTAATGTCCTTTTTCAAGAATGGGGCAATAGAGGTATTCATTATTGGGAAATAGCAGATACTAATATAGATTTAATTGAAGGACAATCTGACTACGATTTTTTTAGATCTAGTGATGATGGCACGAGTGCATCAACCACACCAACAAATGGTATTTATGGAATGTCCGATGTCCTTGAGTCACAATTAAGATCTAATAGAACTCAAACAACTCAAGCAGATTCTCCAATGACAAAAGTAGATAGATCAACTTATGCAGGTTTTTCTAATAAATTATCAAAAGGAACTCCTAATCAATATTGGGTAGAAAGATTTATTGATAAAGTTACAATACACGTTTATCCAACTCCCGATTCTACAAATGCATCTAAAGATATGCATATATATTATATTAAAAGAATACAAGATGTAGGAGATTATACAAATGCAACAGATATTCCATTTAGATTTGTGCCTTGTATGATAGCAGGTTTAGCTTTTTATCTTTCACAAAAGTTTCAGCCACAGCTTACACAACAGATGAAATTGTATTATGAAGATGAATTAGCAAGAGCTTTGGCAGAAGATGGTTCAGCTTCTAGCACGTACATAACACCAAAAGCATATTACCCAGGAGCATAATGCCTAAATACGCAACAGGAAAACACGCAAAAGCAATATCTGATAGATCAGGTGTTGAGTTTCCATATAGAGAAATGGTTAGAGAATGGAATGGTTCTTTTGTTCATGTATCTGAATTTGAACCAAAGCAACCACAATTAGAACCAAAACCAATGTCAGCTGATGCTGTATCTTTAAGAAATGTTAGACCAGCAAGAACAGAAACAGCTGTTCCTTACTCTTTACCTGAAAATGCTTTTGAAACATACGCTGCATCTTCAAGAGTAATTAATGTAACCGCACCTGGACATGGTTTAACAAATGGAACAACATATAGATTTAGAGGCACACCTGCATTAACTTCTGCAGGAGGAGGAACTTTTCAATATAATAATCCAGCAAGCTTTGATGGAATAACAGGAGCAAATATTGCAAAAGCGGCAGGGTATGCAATAACAACTGGTATATTTAAAGATGATGCAAGAGTTAGTACAGATTATGCAACTGCTAATTTTTTTTATTTTACAGTTGATACAGATACTGCTACAAGTGGTAATGTTAAAGGAGGAGGAGTTGGCTGTTCCGTTGGTCCAGTCACATTAGAAGCATGATAAAAATAATTAAAAAATGGTTATGTAAAATTTTTCACATTAAACAATGTGAATGTAAAGAAGAGGTAGATCCACACGAAGAGTTATACCTACATACACCAGAACCAGAGGTTCCAGCGTATAATAGAAAACTAGAAAAAATAAATAGAAAACATAAAAAAGGATCTGAATAATGGCTGGGCTAAGTTACAGTGGATTAGTTACACAAATTAGAAGTTACACTGAAACAGATTCTAACGTGTTAAGCACAGATACTTTAGAAAACATAATTCTTAATGCTCAGTATAGAATTATGAGAGAAGTGCCTATAGATGCAGATAGACTTCAAAAATTAGGTAATTTTGTTGCCGGACAAGAAACAATAAATGTACCTGGTGGAGCTTTGTTTGTCAGAGGTGTTCAAGTATATGACACAGCTGGATCAGAAATTACAGGAGCCAATAGATGGTTAGAGAAAAAAGATTATACATACCTACAAGAATATCAAGATATTACAGGAACATCTGCAGCTCAAGGCCAACCTAAATACTATGCTATGTATGGTGGTGCCACAGGAGATGGAGATACTAATTCTGGACGTATAATTGTAGCTCCTGTTCCAAACACCACTTATAGATTTAGAATTCATTATAATAAAATGCCAGCTACTTTGGCTTCAGATAATACTAGTAATTATATTAGTCTTAATTTTCCAAATGGGCTATTATATTGTTGTTTGTCAGAAACATATGGATTTTTAAAAGGCCCAATCGATATGTTGACATTATATGAAAATAAGTATAAACAAGAGGTACAGAAGTTTGCTAATGAGCAAGTCGGTAGAAGACGAAGAGATGACTACACTGATGGCACTGTTCGTATACCGATAACTTCAGCGAACCCGTAGGAGATAAAATATGGCAATAACATCGGCAATTTGCACAAGTTTTAAAGTAGAACTTTTAAAAGGGGTTCACGACTTTACAGCTACAACTGGTAACACTTTTAAAATAGCTTTATTTACAAGTGACGCAACTTTAGGAGCAGGAACAACTGCTTATTCAACTTCAAATGAAATTACAAACTCTTCTGGAACAGCATACACTGCTGGAGGAGCAACACTTACAAGTGTAACTCCAACAAGTTCTAGTACTACAGCACTTTGTGATTTTTCAGACGTAAGTTATACTTCAGCAACTTTTACAGCTAATGGTGCATTAATATACAATGACTCAGCATCAGGTGACCCTGCTGTTTGTGCTATTGCATTTGGCGCAGATAAAACTGTAACTAGTGGAACTTTCACAATTCAATTCCCTGCGGCAGCAGCAACAACGGCAATCATTAGATTAGCATAAGGAGGAACTCCTTATGGCATCAACCTGGGGCAACAATACTTGGGGAGCCAATACTTGGCAATCTGATGAGGTGGTTGTATCAATTACTTCACCAGGATCAATATCAGCATTAGGAACAACAGAATCTTTTAACTTAGAAGGTTGGAGTAGACAATCTTGGAATAATTCTGGATGGGGTGTTGAATATGCTGTTGAGCCAACAGGTTTATCTACTAGTTCTTCTATTGGTTCAATAACAACTATTAATACAGTAGAAGTAACAGGTCTTTCTTCAAACGTTGATGCAACTTTTCCAACTGTTGATTTAGAAACTCTTATAACACCAACAGGTTTTGGAATTACTACTTCTGTTGGAGAGGTAGAGGCTTCTAATTTTGATGGTTGGGGTAGACAAGAATGGGGTATTTCTGGTTGGGGTGTAGAGTATTCTGTAGAACCAACTGGATTAGAAATAACTTCTTCTCTTGGAACCATAACAACTGTTAACAAAGTAGAAGTAAGCGGTTTAGAAATTACCTCTTCTGTAGGAGAAATTACGCCTGCAGATGTAATTGGAGTAACTGGTCAATCTATAACTTCTGCAGTTGGCGATCTTTCTAATTCTGGAACTCTTGTTGGTTGGGGCAGAAATGGTTGGGGTGAAGAACCTTGGGATGCTTCAATAAATTCTCTTGTTTCATTAACTGGAGTATCTGCAACAACTAATGTTGGCTCTATTACACCTGCTGATGTAATGGGACTAACTGGAGTATCTTCAACTGCAAGTGTTGGAGACATTACACCTGCTGACGTAATAGGATTAACAGGTGTTAGTTCTACAGTTGATGTTGGTACAGTAGCTATAGTAGAAAGTATAACTTTAACTGGAGTATCATCAACATTATCTGTAGGAGCCATAACACCTGCAAATCAAGTAATGGGATTAACAGGAGTATCTTCAACAACAAATGTTGGAGATGTAGTAATTTCATCAAACCCTGTAATTGTACCTACAGGTTTATCTTCAACAGTATCTGTTGGTTCTTTGACACCAGCGGATGTTATGGGATTAACTGGATTATCCTCAACAAGTTCTGTAGGTGCTCTAACACCAGCAGATGTAATGGGTTTAACTGGAGTCTCATCAACTACATTTTTAGGACAAATAACAACAATACCTATTTACGGTGATGTTGACACCGGTTCAAATTCATCATATAGTGCAACAGCAACAGGATCTAATAGTAATATTTCTGGGGTTGCAACTGGATCAAATACAAGTTATAGTGACGTCGCATAGGAGATAAAATATGGCATCAACATACACACCTCTTGGTGTAGAACTTCAAGCAACTGGTGAAAACGCTGGTACATGGGGAACAAAAACTAATACTAATTTACAGATTATAGAACAAATTTCTGGTGGATACACAGCACAATCTATTGCTGGTAGTGCACAGACTACAGCTTTATCAGTTTCGGATGGATCAACAGGAGCGACTCTATCTCATAGAATGATTGAGTTTACAGGAACAATTACAGGAAATCAAATTGTAACTATACCTTTAGATGTTCAAACATTTTATTTTTTAAGAAACTCAACTTCAGGTTCATACACAGTACAATTTAAATATGTATCAGGAAGTGGTGACTCATTTACTTTTGCAGCAGGTGATAAGGGCGATGCTCTTGTATTTGCAACTGCAAATGATGGAACTAATCCAGATATTGATACTTTACCAGCTGGTGACGTAACACTTACTGGAACACAAACTTTAACAAACAAAACTTTAACTTCACCTAAAATTGGAACTTCTATTTTAGACACAAATGGAAATGAACTTGCAAAAGTTACAGCCACTAGTTCTGCAGTAAATGAATTTACAATAGCAAACGCTGCTACAGGAAATGATCCAACATTATCTGCAACAGGTGGTGATTCAAATATTGATATAGCTATTAAGCCAAAAGGAACTGGTGAAAGTGTTTTTGGAACAGGAGCTGCATCAGCTGCCATTACATCAAGTGGTGCTTTTGATTTGGTGTTAGACACAAATAGTGGAACAAACTCTTCTTCTATAACAATTACAGATGCATCTAATGGAAATATATCCTTAACTCCAAATGGAACTGGAGAAGTTGTTGTAGGATCTGGAAGCGGTAATGCAACTATAACTTCAAGTGGTGCACATGATTTAATTTTAGATACAAATTCAGGAACTAACTCAGGTACAATTACAATTACTGATGGTTCCAATGGAGATATAACTATTGCTCCAGACGGAACTGGAGTTGCTAAAGCAGTAGACGCAGGTGATGCTACTGGTGCAATTAAGATAGCAGGTAAAGAAACTATTTGGGTTCCTGCAGTTGCTATGTACCCTAATTCTACAAGTGGATGTGCCGACATAGCTCAAACAGAATTATCTAATGGACCTGAACTTAAAACTTTAGACTTTGATAAAGATTCAGATGAATTTGCACAATTTGCTGTTGCTTTTCCTAAATCATGGAATGAGGGAACAGTAACTTTTCAAGCATTTTTTACAGCAAATTCAACAAACACTGGAACTACAGCATGGGCTTTGCAAGGTGTTGCATTAGCAGATAACGGAGATTTAAACACTGCGTTTGGTACTGCAGTTTTACCTACAGCAAAAGCTATGAGTGGTACAGCAAATGATTTAGCAGTTACAGCAGAAAGTGGAGCAGTTACTATTGCAGGCTCACCTAGTACAGATGAGTATGTTTTCTTTCAAATATCGAGAGACGTTTCAGCAGATAGTTTAACAGCAGATGCCAAATTATTAGGTATTAAATTATTCTTTACTACTGATGCTGCTAACGACGCATAAGGAGTAATATGGCTGGTTTTGGATATAAAACTTTAGGATTTGGTTCTGGTGGCGCTGCCGCAGGACCTTACACAGAAGCAACAGGAGGTTGCGTTGCAGATGATGGCGACTTCAAAGTTCACACATTTAACTCACCGGGAACTTTTGCAGTTTCTAACGTTGGAACTTGTTTTGGAACAGTTGACTATTTAGTAGTTGCTGGCGGAGGAACAGGTGGAGTTAGAATGGGAGGCGGAGGAGGAGCAGGAGGATTTAGAACTAATTATCCTTCTTCTTGTTCTGGATTAACAGTAGCAAAACAATCTTATACAGTTACAGTTGGATCAGGTGGTGCTAGAAGCACAGATTCATGTGTAGGCGTAGAATCGCCAGGAAACGATTCAACTTTTTCAACTATTACATCTGCCGGAGGCGGCGGAGGTGGAACTGGATGCGGATGTCCAAAAGCTGATGATGGTGGATCTGGCGGAGGCGGAGCTGGAAAAGACGGCGGAGGATCTTCGGGACCAGGAGGAGATGGAAACACTCCACCAACAAGTCCCTCTCAAGGAAATAATGGCGGAGAAGGAACAGACCAGTGGAAAGCCAATGGTGGTGGCGGAGGCGGAGGCGCTTCTTGCGCTGGCCAAAATGCACCAGGAGCCGGAGGATCAGGCGGAGCTGGAACAGCTAATTCAATAACAGGTGCATCAGTCACACGAGGAGGTGGCGGAGGTGGCGGGATTTATAATCCTGGAAACCAAGTTCATCACAACGGTGGTGGAGCTGGACCTGGTGGAGGAGGATCAGGAGCTCCTGCTAGAAACCCTGGACAGAATGGAACTGCTAACACCGGAGGCGGTGGAGGTGGAACTTATGTAGGTTGTGGAAGACCACAAGGATCAACACCACCAGCATGTCAAGGATCAGGTGGCGGAGGATCTGGAGTAGTTGTAATTAGATACAGATTTCAAGGGAGTTAATATATGGCTCATTTTGCTAAAATAGATGAAAACAATAATGTGTTAACCGTTTTAACGATGGGTGATAGAAATATGTTAAACGATGATGGAGTTGAAGACGAGGCAATAGGTCAACGTTGGTTAGAGTATCATCACTCTTGGCCTGCTAATTTATGGATTCAAACTTCTTACAATACTAATGGAAATGCGCACACATCAGGAGATAACTCAAAAGCTTTAAGAGGAAATTTTGCAGTAAGAGGTGGAACTTGGGATCCTGTTAATGAGATATTTATGCCACCTAAAAAAAATGCAAGTTTTGTTTTAAATGTAGAAGAAGCTAGATGGATTTCTCCAGTCGGAGATCCACCAGAATTAACTTTAGAAGAAATTAGACAAGTAAGACATTATAATTGGGATGAAGCAAATCAAAAATGGGTTATTACCCCTGCTGATCCTGACGGTCCTTTTGATCAAGTACTTGATTAATAACATATTCTTTAGAAAGAAAGATGTATAAAAACAAAGAAGTATATAAAAAAAGCATTAAGTTTTTATTAAATAAAAAAGCAGATAAACTCAAACATTCCGGTAAAACTTTTTTAGAACATCTAGTTAATGTTGCAGATATATTAGAACAATGGGGATGTAATTTTGATACTGTTATGGCTGGTATGTTTCATAATATCTATGGTAATAAATACTATAATCCAAATCTAAAAGTTACAAGAAAAGACATACAAAAATTAATTGGCAAAAAAGCTGAAAAACTAGTTTGGTTATTTGAAACCACAGATAGAGATAATATTTTACAGTTAAAAAACCTTGATCTTTTATTAATTAAACTAGCAAATGATTTTGAACAATCAAATATTAGAAAAGCAAGTTGGGGCAATATTAACTATGAAATTAAAAATATAAAAGAATTTAATTTAAATAAAATTAATTATGTGTTATATAAATTAGATAATTATACTAGATGAAAGTTAAAGAAGACATAACTAAAAAAATAGAAAGAGATTATATTTTTATAACTGGACATTTAAATTTAGACAGTAATTATTTTATTAATAAAATAGAAGAGGGTATAAAAAATTCAAAGAATAGCTATGCCATTAGTATTAATGGAAAGATGACTGATTGGGATTATTTTAATAAAGATAAAAAATTTATTTTATTGTTATTAGAAATTTTTGATTACTTAGATGAAAGAGAAAATATGGATAGTAAATATTCTTTTCAAGAAGCGTGGGGTATTAAAGAACTTTTTGGTGAGTATACTAAGAAGCATGATCATAATCCATGTTATTTATCTGGAGTAATTTATTTTAATAGTCATGAACAAAAGTTATATTTTCCACAAATAAAAAAAATTATTAAACCCGAGAAAGGAAAAGTTGTTATATTTTCTTCTTTTTTAGAACATTACACTAGAAGAAATAAAACTAATCTACCTAAGTATGCCTTATCTTTTAATATAAAGTATGACGTTTAAATGAAAAAAATTAAAATAAACAGTTGTTTCTTTGTTCAAAAAATTAAAGAACATAAAACATTAAAAAAAATAGTTCTTAATCATATTAAGAACATGCCTGCACAGCCCATACCTTCCAAAAATTTACCTTCAAAAGATTACATAACAAATTCTGATTGGTTAGATTCTACTCCTAGAGGACCTCAAGGAGAGACGAGAGAGTATGTAAAAGAAGTTATAAAAGTCTTAACTCCTTATCTTAATGAAATATGTTTGGAGTTAGAGGACTCTTTTAAGATTGTAGACATAAGTAGAATGTGGTTTCAACAATACAGAAAAAACAATTTCCATGGGTGGCACAACCATGCTCACTCAAATTGGAGTCATATATATTATGTAGAAATGAAAGACACTAGTGCAAAGACACAATTTAAAAATTGTTATGATAAAAAAATTATAAAAAATATAAATGTAAAAGAAGGAGATTTGCTTACGTTTCCAGCATCTACTTTACATTGCTCTCCTATAATTAAATCAAATGCTAGAAAGACGGTGATATCTTTTAACAGTGATTTTCACAGCGATTATTTATGATTAAGATAAAAGAAAATTTTGTAGATCCTTTTTTATTTGTTGATATTAAAAAACAAATAATGGGTAAATATTTTCCGTGGTTTTACAATGACTGCAAAATAGAAGAAGGGGACGAACATTTTCAGTTTATTCATTTTTTTTATAAAGACAATTTAGTTACCAGTGATTATTTTAAAGTTATTAAACCTGTTATTGACAAGCTAAACGTTAAATCTTTGGTTAGGGTAAAAGGTAATTTAACAACTAAAGATATTAAAATTAAACCTTTTGGACTTCATACAGATGCACCTTTTAAGTGTAAAACTGCTATACTTTACATTAATACTAATAATGGTATAACTATATTTGAAACAGGAGAAGAAATTAAAAGCGAAGAAAATAAAATAGTTATGTTTCCTTCTAATTTAAAACATACAGGCACGACGCATACAGATGAAAAAGTCAGAGTAGTTTTAAATATTAATTATTTTTAGTATGGCAAAAAAACATTTAGATAAACCAGTAGATAAAGAAGTCTTATCAGAACTAGCTTTATATCAAGGCTATGTAGATATGCCAAAGAAATGGGACTTGGACCCTGAAGAATTAATTGTTGAAAATTTAAACAATGATATATTTGAAATGCCGTTTGGGTGGACTAAAACATGGGATCGATTAAATACATATCTTAGAGAGTACCTTTATTTAAAAGACAGAATAAAAATGGTTAATGAAAAAAGTTGGGGTGAAATTTATCAACCACGAGAAGCCTCTCCTCCATTACTGCAAGCAGACTTTAATAATCTTAAAGATAGTCCAGATGCTGTTGTATTATATGGAACAAAAGTTAAAAAAAATTCTTGTTCTGTAGTTATTACTTACGATGATAAAAAATTTAAAAATTTAAAAAAAACAGTAAAGTTAGATAATAATAAATTTATTATGTTTCCTGCAGTATGTAGCTATTACATAACCACTAACCGAAGTAACGATATTAATTTTATTAACACTATAACTTATAAATATTTTTAATGTTGTTTCCAACAATTATTGTAGATAATTTTTTTGATAACCCTGACTTTGTTAGAGATTATGGTTTAAGTTTATCATATAGTAAAACACAAAAAAACTATCCAGGTATAAGAACAGATCAAACAGAAGATAATTTCTTTCAGTTTGCTACTGAAAAGATGATGGCAATTTTATATCCTATGAATTATACAAATATGGTATGGAGAGCTAATCAATTCTTTCAAAAAATTTCTGGTAAAGATTATAAAAATAGTGGTTGGATTCATCAAGATCATAACGATCAATTAACAGCTATTGTTTATTTGAGTAAACATAAAGGTTGCGGAACCTCTATTTGTAAACCCAAAGCTTTTGATAAAGCCTACAGGGATTGGGAACTTGCTCACAAAAGTTTTTTAGACCCTAAAGTAAAAGTTGAAAAACAATTAAAAGCACACAACGAACGTTTTAATAAAACCATAGAAATAGATTCTATGTACAACAGATTAGTTATGTTTGATGCCTCACAGTGGCATATGGCAAACTCTTTTTTAGATGATAACCTAGAAGAAGAAAGATTTATAATGGTTACGTTTTTTAATAGAATGGAATGTAATTCTAAAATTCTACCCAATCAAATGATTCGTTTTCCTCTTCCTGAAATGAGAAGAACATGATTCAAAAATATTTTTACTGGTATTTTAAATCTGCTTTGAGCTCTCGTTTTTGTGATAAACTTATAAAGTATTCTTTAGATAAAAAAGATCAGACAGCTACAACAGACGAATTTAAAAATAAGAAGTTAACTAAAAAAAGAATAAAAGATCTACATAAGAAAAGAAACTCAAACGTTGTTTGGGTAAATGAACCTTGGATATACAAAGAGATACATCCTTATGTTTATGAAGCTAATAAAAACGCAGGTTGGAATTTTGAATTTGATACATCAGAAACATGTCAATTTACTAAATACAAAAAAGGACAGTTTTATAATTGGCACTTTGATATGTTTGACGAACCTTATAACTTACCAAACAATCCAAACATGCATGGTAAGATAAGAAAAATATCTGTTATCTGTCAGCTAACAGATCCTAGTAAATACAAAGGTGGAGAACTTGAATTTGACTTTAGAAGAAATTCACCTATAAAAGAAAGTAAAACAGAAATATGTACAGAAATACAGCCAAAGGGTTCTATAGTTGTGTTCCCTTCATATGTTTGGCACAGGGTCAAACCTGTAACTAGTGGAACAAGATATTCTTTGGTAATGTGGAACTTAGGGAGACCTTTTAAATGAATATTACTGAATTCTTTTCAACACCTATATGGGTAGAAAATAAACCAGAGTTTTTAAAAAAACTAGATAAAGCTTCTGACTCTTATGTATTAAAAGCAAGAGAGTTAAAAAAAGATTACATTAAAGAAACAAAGGATAAGTTTAGTTCTTATCATTCTACAAGTCTTTTAAAAGATCCTGATTTTATGAACTTTAGAGATTACGTTGGAAGTAAAGCTTGGGAGTTTTTAGATTGGCAAGGTTTCGATATGTCTTTGTATAAAATATATTTTACAGAAATGTGGATACAAGAGTTTTCTAGAAAAGGTGGTGGTAATCATTCGGCTCACACTCATTGGTCTCAGAACGTATCCGGTTTTTACTTTTTAAAATGTAGCGATAAAACTTCTTACCCATATTTTATGGACCCTAGACAAGGGGCTGTAATGACTAAATTAAAACTTAAATCAGATGATGAGATATTTTATGGATCAGAACTGATACATTATAAACCTAAACCTGGTGACTTAATTATCTTTCCAGGATATGTTACACATGGATTTGCAGTTGATCTTGGTTTGGATCCTTTTAGATTTATACATTTTAATATACAAGCAGGACCAAAAGAGGTGATCAAAGACGTATGAGTTTTAAAACAAAAGGTTATGCAGTAATAAAAAAAGCTATATCTAAAGACATAGCAGAATTTTTATTTAATTATTTCTTAATAAGAAAACAAGTTCTTTTAACTTTTAGAGACCTTAAGTTTATATCTGATAAAGATCACACGTTTGGTGAGATGGGCGATGGTCAAACTGGTAAAGATACTTTCTGTTTGTATGGAGATGTAGCTGGAGATACTTTGTTGTTAAAACTACAATCTTTAATGGAAAAAACAACTGGTATAAAACTGCAACCTAACAATTCGTATATGAGAGTATATGTAAAAGGTGATGAATTAAAAAGACATACTGATAGATTTAGTTGTGAGATATCTACAACTTTAAATTTAGGTGGATCTAAATGGCCTATTTATTTAGAACCATCAGGAAAGAAAGGAAAGAGAGGAGTTAGAATAGATCTAGATCCTGGAGACATGTTAATATACAAAGGATGTATACTAGAACACTGGAGAAATAAATTTAAAGGGAAAGAATGTGTTCAAGTTTTTCTACATTACAACCGTGTCTCTTCCAAAACTGATTTTTATGATAGTAGACCTCATGTAGGTTTGCCTTCTAGTTTTGCAAGAAAATCTCCAGAACCTGGTGAAAAAGATGAAAATAGAAATATTTGATGACACTGTAGATTACGTAACAAGAAACAAAGTTTATAAATTTTGTACAAAATCTATATTTAAATTAGGATGGGAAGATACTCAAGAGCTAGAAAGATATACAAAGAACCTACATAGTAAATGGAGTTTACAAGACTTAAAAAACTGTGGGCTATTTCCTTACATTAAAAACTGTTTTAGTAAATCTAAAAACTTTAAGTTTGATGAAAAGAAGATAAGCATTATAGAATTAAATTTAGTTAAGTCTGACGATGTTCATTACATACACACTCATGAAAATTTAATTGGAGCTTTATATTATGTTAATTTAAATTGGGAGGATGGTTTCTATGGTGAAACTTTTTTTTATAATAGCAAAGACTTAAGTAAAATAGAGTTTGCTTCTGTATATAAACCTGGTCGTATAATACTGTTTGATGGTCACATACCCCACGCTATAAGACCTCAATCTATAAAAGGTCCTAAGTTTAGATTTACTTTGTCGGTATTCTTAAGGAAATGAAAATTAAATATTTACAATATCCTTTCTACCATACCATTATATATAATGTGTTTAGCAAAACTAAACTTGAATCAATGATCACGGAACTTACTTCTTTGACAGAAGTATACGACGCTGATGATCATCATAAAAATTTAAAGATAAAAAATAACACCGAGCCTTTTTGCATAGATAGAATTTACGACAAGGATAGAAGTAAAAGCACAATCTTAAATTACACATCAAAACACTTTAGATTAAAATATAATGGTGATTTAAATCCATTCTTAAATTATCTTCCATTGACAAATCAAGATACGACTTTTGTTCAAAAGTATTACAACGGAGCTAGTTATCAAAACCACAATGATTTTTCTGTGTTAACTTTTCTATACCTTATGAATGTTGAAAAGTATAATGGAGGTCAATTAGTTTTTACTAAATACGATTATATGCCTAATCTAAAACACAATTCTTGTTTAATATTTCCATCTTATGAATATCATAAGGTTAATAAAGTAATATCAAAAAATAAAAAAGCTGTTAGATATTCTATAAATAGAAGACTGTACATAAAAGGATAAATGCTAATAGAGAAAGAACAAACAAAAATATACCACATACACGTTCCTAGAACAGGAGGTAGATACATATCTAACTTGTTTGACAACAACGGGTATAAAGTTCACTTTGAACAATCTAGAAATTTTTTTAAGAACTCTATTATAGAAGAGTTGTTAACCTACCCTTACTATGAAACATTGTATAATTTTGAAGACATACCTACCTTTATTGTTATAAGAAATCCAATAGACAGATTTGTATCTGTAGCAAGTTACGACTTCTTTGCAAGAAAAGTTAAACAAAAAACTATAACAGATATATTTAAAACTAAAGAAAGTTTATTACACTATATTAAAGAACAACAAACAACTCATTGCTATCACAATAACTTTTTTACCCCACAGTATAAATTCATTGGACCCAAAACTAAAATGTGGAAGTTTGAAAAAGGACTTAGTTATAAATTTATAGATTGGATTAATGAACAGTTTAATTTAAATATTGTTTGGAAACTTACATACTATAAATATAAAAATAAATTAGATGTAGATTTTTATGATGATTATGAAAAAGTAAAAATATCTAAAGATAATATAAAAGTTTTAGAAGATTTTTATAGAAAAGATTTAGAAATTTGGAGTTCTTTACAATGAGAGTCTTAGCTTTTAACACTGCACACGATAGTTCTGTCTGTAGCATTAACGACGGTAAGATAGAGTTCTTTTGTAAAGAAGAAAGACTTACAGGTATAAAAAGAGATAAAAATCCTTTTAAGTCTTTAGAGCTATACAGTTCTTTAAACTTTGGAAAGATAGATCATATACTTTACCACACACCATCTAATGATGAAATATCTACAGAGTTTTTCTATAGAACATATATTAATAAAAAGTTTGGTGTTGAAATGGAAAACTACTCTTCTCTAAAACATCATGATTGTCATGCTGCACTTGCTTATTACAACAGTGGATTTGACAAAGCTTTAACGATTGTAGTTGATAGAAATGGTAGTATGTTTTTTGTAAACGGCACACCTATGGCTAGAGAAAGCGAATCAGTATATGTGTGTGATAAAAACATAAAACCAATATACAAAAACTTTTGGTATTTTCCTGGTCAAGAATACAATAAACAAAAAATAACAGATTCTATTAAAGAGTATTATAAATGTAGCACAACAGTAAAATCAACTTTAGGTATAGTTAAAGTATATGAAGCAGCTACAACTCTTATAGGTCAAGATCCATTAGAGAATGGAAAGACAATGGGACTCTCAGCATATGGTAAGAACACAAATTATTTTTGTGCTAGAGATAGACTATTCTATAACAATGTTCCTGTATCAAGTAAGTTTATACATCTAAACAATAATGATAAACGAACATGTTTTTTTAACGAAGAGAAACAAATAACTAAAGATATTACCAAAGTAAATTATCAGACTTATGCAGATAGAGCTAAACTAGTTCAAATAGAAACTCAAAAAGAAGTAGCTAACCTAATAGAAACTTACGTAAAGAAAACAAATATTAACAATGTATGCATAGTGGGTGGCTATGGACTTAACGTAGTAGCTAATCAATTTTATTTAGAAACAATGCCTAATATAAACTTTTACTTTGAACCTGTAGCTGATGATACTGGTATATCTATTGGTGCCGCCATGTTAAAATCTAAGATAAAACCTGTGCCTGTAAAAGATAACTTTTATCATTATTATAAAATAGAAAGAGCTCCTGGTGATAAGTCAGAACTCTTAGAAGTTTGTAAGCTGTTAGAAGATAAGAGAAGCGTTGCTATCTTTGAAGGAAGCCCGGAGACCGGACCACGGGCCTTGGGACATAGAAGTATTTTATTTGACCCTAGAGTAGAAGATGGAAAAGATATTATAAATGAGATTAAAAATAGAGAGTGGTATAGACCTTTTGCTGGTGTAATATTAAAAGAAGATTTATATAAACACTATATAAAACTACCTATAAAAGAATCTCCATACATGACTATAAATTTTAATTGTAAAACTCCAAAATTATTTCCAGCGATCACTCATGTAGATGGTACTTCTAGGATGCAAACTGTTGATAAAGGCACCTTATTTGAGCTTCTAAAGCTTTTTAAAAGAAGGAATAATTGCCCAGCTTTGCTAAATACTAGCTTTAATTTAGCAGGACAGCCACTTGTTTATAGCGTAGAAGATGCTATAAAAGTGTTTAAAAACAGTAAATTAGATGCAATCTATTTTGCCGATCAAAATAGGTTACTAAAGAAGGATTATCTATGCTACAAAAAATAGGTTTTCAACCTGGTATTAATAAACAAATCACACCTACAGGAGCTGAAGGACAATGGGTAGACTGTGATAACGTTCGTTTTAGATATGGTACACCAGAAAAAATAGGTGGTTGGTCTCAATTAGGAGAGAACAATTTAACAGGAGCTGGTAGAGGCCTTCATCATTTTGTAAACAGTTCTGGTAGAAAATACTCTATTATTGGTACAAACAGAATTTTATACGCATATTCAGGAGGTGTGTTCTATGACATACATCCTATCAAATCTACAAACACATTAACAAACGCTTTTACTACAACTAATGGTTCTCCAACCGTTACAATAACTTTTGGAAGTGACCACAATATTACAGCAGGAGACATAGTTTTATTAGATAACTTTTCTACTATTACTAATTCTAACTTTAGTGCTTCTGATTTTGATGATAAAAAGTTTATGGTAACCACTGTGCCTACCAGCACAACTATTACTATTACCATGCCATCAAATGAATCTGGATCTGGTGCTAGTGCTTCAGGTGGTATTAGAGTTCAACATTATTATACAGTAGGACCAGCAGTTCAAGCTAAAGGTTTTGGTTGGGGTTTAGGTCAATGGAGTGGTACTGTATCAGGCGAAGTTACGACAACTTTAAATGGTGGTATAAATTCTTCTACGACTACAATCGTATTATCAGATGCATCTCAGTTCCCTAGCACTGGTACAAACTTTATACAAATAGGAACAGAAGAAATATCTTATACTGGTGTGTCTACAAATACTTTAACAGGTGTAACTAGAGGTGTCCGTAATACTTCAGCTGCATCACACTCTGATGGTGCAACAATTACTGATACAAGTGATTATGTAGCGTGGGGTGAAGCGGCTTCTGGTGACTTAATTCTTGAACCAGGTATGTGGTCTTTAGATAATTTTGGTGACAAAGCAATTTGTTTAATTCATGACAGTGCAGTGTTCGAATGGAATTCTGCAGCTTCAGGAGCAACATCCACAAGAGCAACAATTATATCTGGTGCACCAACTGCATCGAGACACATGATTGTATCTACACCGGATCGTCACTTAGTATTCTTTGGAACAGAAACAACTATTGGAACTACATCTACACAAGACAATATGTTTATTAGATTCTCGGACCAAGAAGATATAAATACTTATACACCTACAGCAACAAACACAGCTGGCACACAAAGACTAGCTGATGGATCAGAAATTAGAGGAGCAATCAGAGGTAGAGATGCAATCTATGTTTGGACTGATACAGCATTATTTACACAACGTTTTGTTGGTCAGCCATTTACGTTTGCGTTTGCACAAGTTGGAACTAACTGTGGACTTGTTGGACAGAACGCATGTGTAGAGGTTGATGGTGCAGCTTATTGGATGTCAGAGAATGGTTTCTTTAGATATGCTGGTAAATTAGAATCATTACCTTGTTTAGTAGAGGATTATGTTTATGACGATATAAATTTAGAGTCTGGAAACCAAATGGTATCTGCTGGATTAAATAATTTGTTTGGTGAAGTAATGTGGTTTTATTCAACATCTTCATCATCTGTTGTAAATAGAATGGTTGCTTATAATTATTTTGACTCTTCACCACAAAGACCAGTATGGACTATTGGCACACTTTCTAGAACTATGTGGGAAGATTCTGCAGTATTTGGATTACCACATGCATTAGAATACGATGCGTCTAATGATTCATCTTTTGATGTTGTGGGCAACACAGATGGCAGAACAA